>JAEEGL013816573.1_pt1 | contig 41133 bp, 31 predicted proteins | sample 9134231 | NCBI WGS metagenome assembly JAEEGL01 (sample SAMN16246548, study PRJNA631951) | gut metagenome | biome: gut microbiome; feature: rumen; material: fiber-attached | host: Bos | place: Iran: Karaj | collected 2018-10
CAGCGGTGTATTGTCATCGAATTATTTCCGATATCTGTTTGGTGATCCGAACGGTGATTACACTCAATATATAATCGACACCGAGCCGGTTCGTGTATATGACGAGACTCCTGAAGATACAGCTCCTGCGGATACAGCGCCGACTGAGGCGGAGCAGACTGAAGCGGCTCCTACGGAAGCCGCGCCGGCTGATCCGGCTCCGGCTGATTCTGCACCTGTTGATTCGGCACCGGTCGAGACTGTGCCGGCCGGTTAAGCTGCAGTTATTTCTGCAAACCTCTCTACGTTTTGGGTCAATGTGAAGAGCACTCTGCAGAAATTCGGTGAAATTCTGCTAAGTGCTCTGCGGTTTTTGATTTATTGAAGAGTAAAGTGAAGAATTCTCAGCGCGTCTTCTTGTAAGTGGAATTAATAAGTTTTGAGATCGGCTTATAAACCCAGAATGTGATGAAGCCGATCACCAGCCCCTTGAACAGATTGAACGGGAGGAATGCCCAGAGGACCAGGGACAGCTTATCAGTGATAAGAGGATTAACCGCTGAGCTCATTCCGAGGATTGCCTCCATGGGGAAACCTGCGACCGAGCCGTAGAGAGGCAGGGTGAAGAAGAAATTGAACGGGACGGCGAATACCGCGAGTGCAGCGGTTGCGATAAGCATTGCTGCGATGGCGCCCTTTCTTGTTCTGTGCTTCTCATAGAAGAAACCGGCTGTGAATACGTAGATGCTTCCCGTGATGAAGTTCGAGAGCTCGCCGATTCCTGATGTTCCTGTCGCGGGCATGTGGATGAGGTTCTTCAGAAGCTCAATAGCGATGCCGTAAACAGGTCCCAATGCAAACGAACCGATGAGTACGGGGAGCTCCGAGAAGTCAAACTTCAGGAAAACCGGCATGAACGGAAGGTTGAACTCAAGATACATGAGAACTACGGCCATAGCGGTAAAAACACCGGTGACTGCAATCTTCCTTGTCAGTACGCGTGAATGAGTTACAGAATCTTTGGATAAATCGGACATAATAAAACAACTCCTTCCATCCGGACTTTGACCGTCGGCCGCGAAATCTCATCGCGTCAGTCCCGTCATAAAGATTTACGGGAGTTGCGGGCTTACCTCTCTGCTATTGCCTTTGGAGGAACACCGCCGGTGGGGACTTACACCCCGCCTTGGATTCTTTGCAGATTATAAACCGAATCTTTTTGGGCTGCAACAATATAAAAAAGCCTCCGGGGAAACCGGAGGCTTTGTAAGTTCCAATAGACTTTTTATCAGAATCCTAGTGAACCGTATGTGTTGTTGATACCGAGGTTAGTACCGAGCTCAACCGGATCGTATGTAGCGTTCATAGCTACCTTCTTGCTGATCTCTTCGCTTCTGATAAGTCTGATGAGATCCTCGTTGAATGTATGCATTCCGTCCTTGTGGCTGGAGAGGATTGTACCGGGGATCTGTGTGATCTTGTTCTCACGGATGAGAGTTCTGATCGGGATAGTACCTACCATGATCTCAGTAGCGAGTACACGTCTCATGCCGTCCTGTGTAGGAAGGAGCTGCTGGGAGATAACACCCTTAACGCAGTTAGAGAACTGAACACGGATCTGGTCCTGAATATCAGAAGGGCAGGAACCGATAATTCTCTCGATTGTCTGTGAAGCGGAATTTGTATGAAGTGTTGAAAGAACGAGGTGACCTGTCTCAGCAGCAGTGATAGCAGCCTGGATAGTCTCATAGTCTCTCATCTCACCAACGAGAATGATATCCGGGTCTTCACGGAGAACTGATCTCAATGCTGCGGAGAAGGAACGAACGTCCTTACCGATTTCTCTCTGGTGGATCATTGCCTTATCGTGTGAGTAAAGATACTCGATAGGATCCTCGATAGTTACAACGTGCTTATAAGCTGTCTTGTTGATGTAGTCAACGATAGCAGCAAGAGTAGTGGACTTACCGGAACCCGTAGGACCTGTAACAAGGATCATACCCTGGTGGGACTCAGCAAGCTCTCTGATTACTGAAGGAAGACCCAAGTCCTCGAAAGTAGGAATCTCAGGCATGAGGATACGGATACTTGCAGCGAGGTTGTTACGCTGATGGTAAATGTTACCTCTGATTCTGATACCGTTGATCATGCCACCGATATCAAGATCGCTTCCTCTCTTTACTCTGTCAATCTCATCATCTTTAAGAACTGCGAAGATCATCTGCTCAGCTTCTTCGATTGTAGGGATTGTGTCAAGAATCACGAGATCACCGTTTCTTCTTACTGCGAGATTAGTACCTGCTGTGATATGAATATCGGAGCAGTTGTTCTCGATACAGTAATTCATCAATTCTTCGAATGTCATCATAGTAGAAGGACCTCCACAATTTTATAATCCTGACATATTTTACTATAAAAAATTTTTTATTGTAACTGTAAATATGGAATTTTTAAGGCAAAATCACTCGTCCCACGGCAGGACCTGCTCAAGTCCGTAGTAGGCTTCAAGGGACATGTCGTTCTCATAAAGGTAAGTTGCAAGCTCAACTCCGACATAGCGGTAGTGCCATGCTTCGATGTCGTAACCGGTCTCATAGACCCACTGCTGCTGGAACCTTCTTACAAAACCGAACTCGTGACAGTGTTCATTGACCCACATACCTGTGGTGGTCTCGCCGAATTCGTCGAGGATCTCATACTCGCCTTCAGGTGTGATATCAAGTGCGAGACCTAACTGGTGCTCGGATCTTCCGGGAACGGCATTCTTCCTTACGGAGAAAGTGATGCCGCGAAGATTCGTGGATCTGTCAAAAAGATACTGCTGGATATTTGCATCCCTGTAGCCCGACACAAGGAAAAGTCCCTGGCCTGTTGCCTCTACGCATGCGTCATACATAGCATTCCACGCATCGCATGCCTCAGCTCTTATCTGCTGGTTCATCGAGTGCGGTGCATCAACAAGATCCGGCGGAACATAATCAAGCGGCAGCGCGAAATATTTATTTACGAGCACGTCTATATCTTCCGGGTTGGTTACAATCTGGGCCCTCACTGATCTTGCGTCCACGAAGCCGTTGTACCAGGTCTCCTCGAACTGCGGCTCGACATATTCGGGCACGGGAGTCGGGACCGGTGTAGGCGATGGTGACGGGGTCGGTGTCGGAGTGAATGTAGGTTCCGGTGTGGGCGTCTGTGTCGTGGCAGCCGTCACGGCAACAGTCTCGACAGGTGCTTCCTGTCTTACACAAGAAGAAGTTCCGCCTATAAAAGCGGAACCTGCTATAACAACACATAACAATTTACAGTATCTGTTATTTGCCCTCATATTCCTTGCATGTCTTCTCGTAGTTTTCCAATGTGCCGATATCGATGCACTCGCCGTCGCCCTTGAAGGCATAGACCGGCATGCGCTTATAAAGCCATGAAGGGAAGTTGCCCGGTGCATCGGGAGAACCGCCTTCGGCTATATACTCCTTAAACATCGGAATAATCTCTTTGCCGTAAAAATACGTGGCATAGATGCAGCAGTCGCTCTTGGGTTCCTGCGGCTTCTCTGCCATATCGATTACGCGTCCGTCGTCATCGAGAACGGCAACAGCGAGCTTCCTTCTTTGTTCAATCTCGGGAACCGTGATGGCGATCAAAGTAGGAGCGTTCTTCTTGCGGAAGAACTCATACATATGCCCGATGCTGTAGGTGAAGATGTTGTCTCCTGCAAGGATGCAGATGTCGTCATCAATACCTAACTTATCTATCGTGAAAATAATGTCACCGATGGCTCCTAACTTGTTGGAGTCATCGTCAGTACCGTCATCAAGAACAGTGATCGGAGCCTTGCCTGTTCTGTCCTGCTCCTGCGCCCACTTACTGAAGTGAGGGAAGAACTTCGAATTCGTGATAAGAGCAACCTGAGTAAGATCAGGAATCTTATCGACGGAATCCATTATGTAATCTATGATCAGTCTGTTCCCGAGAGGAAGCAGCGACTTCGGATTATCCTTCGTCAAAGGATAGAGTCGTGTAGCGTAACCTGCTGCAAGCAAAATAGCTATCATCAAGTAAATCTCCTTAAACAGATTTTTACCATTATACACTAATGCTTACAAATATTTGATATAATACTTGCGGTAAAACTTTTTCGAAAAGAGAATCACGTTTATGGATATATGTGCAGTAGTAATGGCGGCAGGCGACGGCAAGAGGATGAAGTCCGCCCACTCGAAGGTAGTTCATCAGGTAGCCGGTAAGCCTATCGTTAAGTGGGTTTACGACGCTCTTTGTGAAGCAGGCTGCGACGAGCAGGTTTACATCGTAGGCGACAAGCAGGAAGAGATAAGGGATGTCTTAGGTGAAGGCGTTGCTTATGTTTTCCAGGAAAAAAGATTAGGTACCGGTCACGCGGTTTTGCAGGCTGAGCCCTTCCTCGAGGGAAGAGGCGGATGCGTCATAGTTCTTCCGGGTGACTCCCCGATGGTAAGCAAGGATACGATCAACAAGGCTCTCGCAAGTATGGAAGAGGGTGACTACGCGGCGGTCGTTATCACGGCAACCGCTGACAACCCGACAGGATACGGAAGAGTCGTCCGCGATAATGACGGTAATGTATTGAAGATCGTCGAGCACAGAGACTGCAGCGAAGAGGAACTTAAGATCCGCGAGATCAACTCTTCGATGTATGTGTTTAAGACTTCACTTTTGCTCTCGGCATTAGGAAGACTGTCAGCTTCCAATGCACAGAAAGAATACTATCTTACAGACACTATCGATATCCTCATTAAAGACGGCGGCACGGTAGGTTCTGTTATCTGTGACTTCGAGGATACACTCGGAGTAAATGACAGATACCAGCTCATGCAGGCGAGCAAGATAATGAACAGAAGGATTCTGCGCAAGCATATGGCAAACGGTGTCGAGATCGTCGATGAGGATTCGACATGGATCCACTCTGCGGTTGAGATCGGAAGAGACACGATCATTCTTCCGGGCACACGTCTCATGGGTAATACGATAATCGGTGAGGACTGTATAATCGGTGAGAACACGAGACTTGACGGAGTGCAGGTAGGAAACGGAACGACCATCGATTCGTCCGTTGCGACGGAAGCTATCATCGGTAACGATTGCAGAATCGGACCGTTCTCTCACATAAGACCGGATTCGCTTATCAAGGATCATGTAACGATCGGCGCGTATGTTGAGGTCAAGGGTTCCGAGATCGATGAATATACACGAGCAAGACATCTTACATACATCGGTGACTCCAAGGTCGGCAAGAATGTTAACTTCGGTTGCGGAACAGTTACCTGTAACTACGACGGTGTTGATAAGGCGGGTTGTACGATCGAGGATAACGTCTTCATCGGCGGTAACTCCAACATCCTTGCATCTGTTGTTTTGGGACACGACTGCTATGTTGCTGCAGGTTCCACTATCACTGAGGATGTTCCTGCATTAAGTCTCGGTATCGCGAGAGAGAAGCAGGAGAACAAGGAAGACTGGGTAACGAAGAAGAATCGTCTGCGCGGAGCTAACTACATCAAACTCGACAGACGCCGTTCGGAGGTCTGATATCCTACATGTCTGATGCATGGCTTATCGCCGGACTCGGCAACCCCGGAAATAAATACGCATACAACTGGCACAATCTCGGATTCCTGGCGATCGATATGCTCGCCGAGAGGTGTAATGTGCGCATCGAGCGCAAGCAGTTTCACGCACTCTTCGGCAAAGGCAAGATAGGTGGACACGATGTCTTCCTTATGAAGCCGCAGACGTTCATGAACAATTCAGGCGAGGCGGTGGGCCCCTTCGCGAACTATTATAAGATCGATCCTTCGCACATAATCATCGTCTATGATGACATCGACATTGCAACCGGTACCATCCGCGTGAGAGGCAAGGGAAGTGCCGGCACACATAACGGAATGAAGTCCGTCATCGCACACTTAGGAACAGAAGCTTTTCCCCGCGTGAGAATAGGTTCGGGACCCGTTCCCGAACACATGGATCTTGTTTCTTATGTGCTTGCCGATGTGCCCAAGGAACAAAGGCAGACGGTGTTCGACTCTTTCGAGGAGGCGTGCACGGCCTGCGAGGATATCGTTAATGGAAAAAGAGATCTCTAATCTTCTCGAACGGATAGAACTTGATAAGAAACTTATGTCCTCCTTTGATGCCGCGGTGCACAATGGAGGTCCTGTTAACATTACGGGCCTTTGCGAGCAGCAGAAAGGCTACCTCATTGCCGCGCTTGCAAACAAGTTCGGAAAGAAACCTGTCGTTATAGTTTCCGATGTAACACGCGCGAAAACTTTGATCGGCAGCATGAAGCCTTTTGCCGGGGGTGACATTCCCATACTTAAACCCGCGGAGCTGTCGCTTGTCTCTGCTGTCGCATCTTCGCACGAGCAGGAAAGTGAGAGGGCGGGCGTCCTGTCGAGGATAATCGCGGACGATCTTGATGCGGCGGTCATCTGTGCCCCTGCTCTTCTTAACAAGATGCCTAAGGCACAGTCTCTTCGAAAAAAATTCATCAAGATATCTCTCGGCTTAAGTTACGACCCCGTTAAGCTTACGAAGGATCTGTCGGCAAGAGGATATGAGAGAGTCGGAATGGTATCGGGACAGGGTGAGTTCTCGGCGCGAGGCGATGTCGTTGATGTCTTCCCGCCGGATTCCGATATGCCGGTTAGAATCAGTTTCTTCGACGACGAGATAGATCAGATAAAGAAGTTTAATCCCGATGACCAAAGGTCTGTCGAGAGCATGAAGAATACCGTGATCTGTCCCGCATATATCTACACTTACTCTGAAGAGGAAAGAGGGAAGTTTGCAGATGAGATGCTTCACAATGCGGCGCCCGACATCAATAAGATGTACGAGTCATCGCAGCGCACGATCGGTGAACTTCTCGAGAGAAACAGCAAGGCTGATGCGGAAGCGGTAAGACAGGGTATGAGGATATCCGGTCTTGCAAGATGGATAGGCGTCATCAACAAAGACCCGGTTACTATACTTGATTACATAGACAGGAATAAGATGATGCTCTTCGTCGATGAGTTCGCCGAGGGCAGAAGCCGTATGGACGGTTATACCGCGGACTTCGCCGCGAGAATAAAGAGCGCTTATGAGTTAGGACAGGCGCCCTCCTGTTCTTACGATTCAATCTTCAAAGCGCCGGATGCGATGAAGGCTCTAGATCAGTTCGGAGGTGCTGTCACGCTCGCATGTCTGAAGACATCGATGAGCGGACTTCCGGGCGGCGTTACCGTTGAGTGTCCGGGTCTTGCTGGAGAGAACTGGACCGGGCGAGATGAGGCGCTTTCCAACTATGTAAAGAACGGCGGCGGATCTTCCAAAGGCAAGACCGTCTTCCTCATTACGGGCACATCAAGATGCGATGCGTTCAGAAACAGAATGCTGTCTGAAGGCGTTGATATAGATGTCATATCGAAGGCTCTTCCTTCAGGATTCGAATACCCGGGCATAGGTCTTACACTTGTAGGCGAACAGGAGATCTTCGGCTCCGAGAAGAAACATGTCCAGAAGAAGACCGGCGGCGCAAGAATAACATTCTTCGGTGACGTCGCACCGGGTGACTATGTTGTTCACGATGTTCACGGTATCGGTCTTTACGAGGGTATCGTTAATCTTAAGATGGGCAAGTCCTCGCAGGATTACCTGAAGATAAGTTATGCGAAGAATGCCGTTATCTACCTTCCTGTAGATAAGATAGATAAACTTTCAAAATATGTGGGTCCCGGAGGCAAGCAGCCGAAGCTGTCGAGCCTTGACTCGCAGGAGTGGAAGAAGAATGTCGAGCGTGCAAGATCTTCTGTAAAAAAGCTTGCATTTGACCTCGTAAAACTTTACGCGGTAAGACGTGCGAACAAGGGATTCTCATGCGGCCCTGATGACACCTATCAGAAAGAGTTTGAAGAGAACTTCCCGTATGAAGAGACTGCAGATCAGATTGCAGCGATAGAAGATATCAAGAAGGACATGGAGTCTGAAGTTCCGATGGACAGGCTCCTGTGCGGAGACGTCGGATTCGGAAAGACGGAAGTTGCTTTTCGAGCGATATTTAAGTGCGTGATGAACGGAAGGCAGGCTTTCATGCTCGCGCCCACGACGCTTCTTGCCCACCAGCATTATGAGAATTTCATCGAGCGTCTCGCGGGCTTCCCCGTGAAGGTCGTGCTGCTGACGAGGTTCGTTCCCGCTGCCGTCATAAAGCAGAATCTTAAGGATATTAAAGAAGGAAAAGCGGATGTCGTTATAGGAACGCACCGCATTCTCTCGGATGATGTCGTGCCGCACAAGCTCGGTCTTCTCGTTGTGGATGAGGAGCAGAGGTTCGGCGTTAACCACAAGGAGAAGATCAAGGCGATGAGAGCGAACATCGATGTTCTCACTTTGACCGCGACACCTATCCCGAGGACGCTTCACATGTCGATGTCGGGTATCCGCGATATCTCGATGTTAACGGAAGCCCCCATGAACCGCCGTCCCGTGCAGACCTATGTCATGGAGTTCGACGAGGAGATCTGCGTGCAGGCGTGTCTTCGCGAGATCTCAAGAGGCGGTCAGATATTCTGGCTTTATAACAAGACTGCCGATATTGATTCGAAGGCGGCGCGGCTTAAGGAACTCATGCCTGACGTTAAGGTCGTTTATGCTCACGGCAAGATGAGCGAGAACCAGATGGAGAAGATCGTCGAGACCTTCATAAAGGGCGAGGCGGATATACTCGTGTGCACGACTATCATCGAGTCGGGCGTCGACATGCCTAACGTCAACACCATGATCGTCGAGGACTCCGACAAGTTTGGTCTGTCGCAGCTATACCAGATCAAGGGGCGCGTCGGCAGGTCCGACCGTCAGGCGTACGCATACATAACATATAAACCCGAGAAGGAAATGAACTCCGACGCTCGAAAAAGGCTCATGGCCATCCGCGAGTTTACCGAGCTTGGCTCCGGCGTTAAGATCGCTCTTCGCGACCTCGAGGTTAGAGGCGCGGGCAACCTGCTCGGCGCTGAGCAGCACGGCCAGATGGATGTGATAGGTTACGAGCTTTACTGCCGCATGCTCGACGAGGAGATCAGGCATCTTAACGAGACGGGTGACACCGAGTTCAAGATACCTTTGCAGGTCAACATCGAGATCGACTTCGACTCTTATATTCCCGCTTCATACATTGAGGATGAGGCCGAGCGTATGGCTTCGTACAGGAGGATCGGTTCCATATCTTCGCAAGCTGATTATGATGACTTCTTGGATGAGGTAACAGACCGTTACGGCCAGCCTCCGCGTGAAGTCGAATTCCTTGCAAGTGTTGCGCTCATCAAGGCACTCGCGGCAGAGGCGGGATTCGAGAAGGTATGCATCAAGGAAACGGGCGTACTTTTGTATTTCGCTTCGGACCGTAAGGCTGACTTTGAGACTGTAAGTATCCTGCTGGGCCGCCCCGAATATCAGGGCAGGATCCTGTTCTGTGCACAAGGGAAGCCGTATCTTCACTACAAACCCAGGGACAAGAACAGAGCCCGCACCGCATCAGATGCGATAGACATCTTAAATATTCTTATTGTCAAAAAGTAATGATATTATGGGTATAGTGAACACGATACCCGGAGGTCATTATGTTTAAGACGGTTGAAGACGTAAAGAAGTTTGTAGCCAAGAATGATATCAAGATGATCGATTTTCGCATGATCGACATCAACGGCAGGTGGCATCACCTTACTATCCCGGTAGAGAGATTTTCCGAAGATACCATGACGGCCGGCATCGGCTTTGACGGAAGCAACTACGGTTTTGCTCCCGTCGAGAAGAGCGACATGGTTTTTATCCCTGACCTAAGCAGCGCCCAGGTCGATCCTTTCTGTGAGATCCCGACTCTCGCCATGATCGGTGATGTCAGGATCATCGGCAAGGATGCAAATGTTCCTTTCAATCAGGAGCCCCGTAACGTAAGTAAGCGTGCCGAGGAATATATGAAGGAGACGGGTGTTGCCGACACTTTCCTGTTAGGACCCGAGTTCGAGTTCTATGTATTCGACCAGGCAAGGTTCGAGAATAAGCCGCAGTTATCGAGTTTCTCCATAGACGGCGAGGAAGCTTTCTGGAATTCGGGTGAATACGAGAGCAATGGTTTCCAGACACCTCACCAGGGCGGCTACCACATCACTCCTCCGCAGGACATCCAGTATGATTACAGATCACGCGTAACCCTCGAAATGCAAAAGCAGGGTATCGAAGTGCGCTACCATCACCACGAGGTCGGCGGCCCCGGCCAGATGGAGATCGAGGTAGAGTTCGATTCCATGACAAACATGGCAGACAAGACCATGCTCACAAAGTACATCATTAAGAACGAAGCAGTTATGGAAGGCAAGACGGCGACCTTCATGCCTAAGCCCATCTTCGGTGAGGCGGGTTCCGGCATGCATGTGCATATGCTGATGTTTAAGGACGGCAAGCCTGTCTTCTACGATGAGAACGGTTACTCCGGCCTGTCCGAGACGGCACTTCACTTCATCGGAGGCGTTCTGCGCCATGTGCCTGCAATCTGTGCCTTCTCTAATCCTTCTACTAATTCATATAAGAGACTGCTCCCGGGCTTCGAGGCTCCGGTAACTATCGGCTATGCCACGGCAAACAGATCTGCCGTCATCCGTATCCCGGCCTACGCGAAGTCTCCCGACAAGAAGAGATTCGAGTTAAGAAACCCTGACGCGACTTGCAATCCCTACTACTGCTATGCGGCAATCCTGATGGCAGGTCTCGACGGCATCAAGAACAAGATCGACCCCGCCGCGGAAGGCTACGGCCCCTATGACTTCAACCTTTTCGAGCTGTCTGACGAGGACAAGAAGAAGATTAAGGGCTTGCCGAAGTCTTTGGGCTCCGCGCTCAAGGCCCTCGAAAAGGACCACGACTTCTTAACCGAAGGCGGCGTTTTCCCGAAGGAACTCATCGATCTTTGGATCAAAAACAAGCGTAATGATCTGAAGAAACATGTGGCGATGCCGACCCCGATGGAGTACCAGATGTACTACGATCTTTGATGATTTATGTTCAACCTGACTATCTTTCGCAAATATACTTGAAATTTTTTGTTAACAAAGTATAATCATTATTATCAGTTAATATTTACATTTACTAAAATGTATGAGTATGTTTAAGGGGTGAGAGAAATGGCTGGTATTTTAGGCGGTTTCAGAGGTAGAAATGACGGGCTTTTAAGCCGCCCTGTCATGCAGTTTTCTACCGGTGAAATTTCCGGGGGAAGACCCGGTAATTCTCCTGATTCAGCCAGGAGAGGTGGAAGTAGTTCAACATTGGATTCTCCTGCTGCTATTAAGGCAAGAGAGCGTGCTGCTGCGGCAAGAGCACAGATTGAGGCGCGTAAGGCAATGGAAGCAGAGCGTAAGGCTGCTGCTGCAAATAAGCCTGAGGAAGAGAAGAAGGACGATATGGACAAGAAGCCTCCGGTATCTTTAAGAGCACCGGTAAAGCGTCCGCCTTCAGCATCTATCAACCGTGCACAGCTTGTGGCTCAGGAGCGTGAAGAGAGAGGCTCCGGCACTACAGTTACAGCAATTAACAATGCTAATAAGTCTCCTGCTACTATCGCAGCAGAGAAGGCTAAGGTCGAACTCGATCAGGCAAAGAGCCGCGAGGAGCGTCTTGTTAAGGAAGCTGAGTCTGCCCAGACAAAGGCTGAAGAGGCACGTCTTGCTGTTAAGAAGTCAGGCGAGGTTCGCGAGGCTGCATTAAAGTCTGAAGAGAACGCAGGTAAGCTTGCTTCTACTGCTGAAGAAGAGTACAAGGTTGCTCTTACAGCTGCCCAGGAAGCAGAGAAGGTTGCTGAACAGGCTGCCAAGGCTGCTGAGGAAGCTGCAATCAAGGCTCAGGAGAAGATCAAGATCGCAACTCAGAAGAAGACTGAGGCTGATGCAAGAATCGCTGCACGTACTGCTGAGGAGAAGGCACGTAAGGCTGCCGAAGAGTTCGAGCAGGAAGCTAAGAATTCCGCTAACCATGCAGAAGAGATTGCTAAGAGCACAGCTGCAAAGGCCGAGGAAGCTAAGGAAGCAACGAAGAAGGCTCAGGAAGCATTCGATCTTGCTAATAAGATGAAGCTTGAAGAGGATGAGCGCATCGCTGCTGAGAAGGCCGAAGAAGAGGCTAAGGTCGTTGCTGCACAGGCACGTGAGAAGGCTGAAGCTGCTGCCAAGAAGTACGAAGAGGCTATGGCTGCTGCCAAGAAGCTTGAGGAAGAGGCTAAGGCCGCTGCCGCTCAGGCTGCTGCTGAAGCAGAGAAGGCTGCCAAGCTTGCAGAGCAGACTGCCAAGTTCGAGCGTCCCGGTGCTGCAAAGGCACAGGAGGAAGCTCCCAAGGCTCAGGAAGCATAAAGCTTCTTACAAATGCGTAAAGGAAGGGCTGTCGGTGACAGCCCTTTTTATTGTCGTAAAGCGAGTATGGTATAATCTGCTTGGCAAAATGCTCCCATAGTTTAATGGATAGAACAGCAGTTTCCGGTACTGCTGGTACGGGTTCGATTCCTGTTGGGAGCGCCAGTTTCAGGCACCTGTTCCTCGCTCGAGTCCTCCGCGCTTCGCTTGTGCGGAGGAAGCGGGAACAGGTGCTTTCAACTGCAACTTGCAGAGCAAAGGGACTTTCACTGTGCGGAGGAAGCGGGAACAGGTGCTTTCAACTGTTCACTATTTTTGCCCTAATTTATGCGTGCTAATCTGATATTCTATAAATAATTATAATAAAGTGTATAAGTGCACGTAATAAAATGCAGGAAAGGGCATGTTATGGATAAGCAAACAGGGAAATCGTACGAGATCCTATTGGAGGCAAAAGTAGAGAACGTCGGAAAGGTTCAGGATTTTATAAAGAGCCATCTGAACGGAACTGAATGCTCACCCAAAGCATTGATGCAGATAGATCTTGCAGCCGAAGAGATATTTGTAAATATAGCAAATTACGCATACACACCTGATGATGGTGATGCAAATGTAAGGGTCGAGGTCCTTGATGAGCCGGTAACGGTCATAATCACTTTCATAGATCACGGCAAACCTTACGATCCGCTTAAGAGGGATGATCCGGACATTTCGCTGCCGGCTGAGGAAAGAGACATCGGCGGTCTTGGAATTTTCCTTACAAAGACGATCATGGATGAAGTTATTTACGAATACGTCAACAACAGCAATATTCTGACATTGAAGAAGAAACTTTGATAATTCCCTTATGGCAAGAAAAATAAAGACAGACAAATCCGCTAGCGGCAGAAGATTAAAGCTCAGAAGCAGCCTGGTTTATGAGGTTGCGCTCGTTTTCCTTGCCTCTTTACTTATAACGGGATTCGCGTCTTACTTTGTTATCAAGTTCATCTCGGATAAAGATATCATTGAAGAGAATGAGAGAATAACAACAGCTATAGCTGCAGAGATGAAGCTTGTCATCACGGATTACGATTCATACAGATGGGTCATAAGCTATCTTATGGAACACATGGATGACGGCACTTTAGATCTCGAGTACGACAGTACCGTGGAGACAGACAAGAAGCTCGAGGAACTTGTCAGCAGACATCCGGGACTCGTAATAGAGCGCGTTACCGAGAATGATGCTGTGGGATTCTCGGATGAGGACAGAAAGCTTCTTGCAGAGATAGTATTTAACCGCTGGCTTTTGAGGCTTAACGATATGCAGAAGGCATACCATGTAAGCTTCCTGTACATTTTCGCTTCGGATTATTCTTATTCTGACTGCATTTACATTGTAAGCGCCAACGGTGTGGGCAATGTAAGAGGCAGTGAGTTCGGAGAAGCATATACTTTTGGTACCACTGTGCCAAATACTCCTGAACAGACGGCTGCTTTCAAGAAACTTTACACGACCAGCAATTATCTTGTTTACTCGGATCAGTTCATGGACAGATACTCGTTCATGTTTGCTGTTGACCGCATGAATATTGTAAGCGGCGTTACATTCGATATTACGGAACTTAAAGCTGAAATGCAGAAGCAGACCATACAGTATGTCGTTATACTTTTGCTGCACCTTATCGTGCTTGCCGCATTCTGTATAACGGTTATATATGTTAAGGCGTTAAAGCCTCTCGGCCGCGTCTATGAGAATGTTAATGAATACAAGGAGACGAAGGACAGCGAGAAGATCATTAAGCAGCTTGCGGGCATTAAGACTCATAATGAGATCGGCGAGCTGGCTGTCGGATTCTCCGGAATGGTCAATGCGATCGATCACTATATTGATACGGTCAAGACAGTTACAGCCGATAAGGAGAGGATAAATGCGGAACTTAACGTTGCCGCCAGGATCCAGAGGAATATGCTGCCGACCGTATTCCCTCCGTTCCCTGATATCAAGGAGTTTGATGTATTGGCATCGATGAAGCCTGCGAAGGAAGTCGGCGGAGATTTCTATGATTTCTTCATGCTGGACGAGGAACATCTGGCGCTCGTTATCGCAGACGTTTCAGGCAAGGGAGTCCCCGCCGCTATGTTCATGTCGATCGCGAAGTCTTTGATCAAGAACCGTGCAATGATCGGAGGAACACCCTCTGAGATCCTGTACGACGTTAACATGCAGCTTTGCGATAACAATAAAGCCAATCTGTTCGTTACAGTATGGCTTGCCATAATCAACATCAAGACCGGCGAAGGTCTGGTCTCCAACGCAGGCCACGAGAATCCGGTTCTTAAGAAGAAGGACGGAGATTACGAGTTTGTCATTTACCGCCACAGCCTTGCTCTCGGTCTTATGGAAGGGATCAAGTTTAAGGAGCGTGAGTTTAAGCTCGACCCGGGTGACAGGATCTTCGTCTATACGGATGGTGTTCCTGAAGCTACTAATGCACATGAGGAACTTTACGGTCCGGAAAGAATGCTTGATAAGCTTAACAGCAATCCCGGTGCAAGCCAGCAGGAAGTCATCGATATGCTCAGGGATGATATCAACTTATTTGTTGACGGATACGAGCAGTTTGACGACATAACCGTTATGGTATTCGATTATTATGGACCTGATGGTGTACAATTAGGCAGTAATGAGGATTCTAAGGAGCCATTATGAGTATAGTTAACTTTAAAGTAAACGGTAATGAGATGAATATGCCTAAGGCACTCGATTCCACCGAGGCTTTGGGTGTTGACGCAGGTCTTACTCATAAGGAAGTAATACGCTTGAGGCTTCTTGCCGAGGAGCTGTTCGGCCTGATAAGGGGGATAGCAGGGGAAGTTGAGGCGGATTATACCGCTAAGCAGGACCAAAAGAGCTTCGAACTCTCGCTTGAGGCCGATGTAGACCTTGACCGGGATATGAGAAGGCAGTTCCTGAGTGTCTCGACATCCGGCAGAAATGAATCTGCGAGAGGATTTATGGGCAAGATCCGCGATATGATATCGGCTGTAGCTCTCTACGATAAGGACCAGGCCCTGCTCGAATCACTCTCGTCTTTTGACCTTATGGGAATGGTAACTACGAATAATTACTCGGCAGCACAGGCCGTTTATAACTGGTCTATGCTAAAATACAGGCAGGAATTAGAGAAAACTGAGTCTTACAGGGAGCACTGGGATGAGCTCGAGAAGTCAATTGTAGCCAGCATCGCCGATGAAGTAAAAGTAACAATTATCGGGACCAAGGCAACAGTGACTATCTATAAATCTTTTTAGAATATATAATATATATACATAAAACGGAGGTAATAGGTAATGAAGATCGATAAGATACAGAATGGCAAGGAGCTTACACTGGCTATCGAAGGACGTCTTGATACAGAGACATCTCCTGAGCTTGATAAGATCGTTACAGAGTCAATCGGCGGTATCGAGACACTTATTCTGGATTTCGCTAATCTTGAGTACATCTCATCAGCAGGATTAAGAGTTCTTCTTAAGTCCCATAAGGCTATGATCGACAAGGGCCAGATGAAGATCACCAATGTGAGCGACATCGTGCTCAGCATTTTTGACGTTACCGGATTTACGGATATCCTCACTATCGAGTAATCCTCCGGGACGATAATCAAGACAATGCAAAAGACCGGCGGCGGATGCTGTCGGTCTTTTAACATGGTGTGAGTATGAAGTGGGTTAAGCTGTATTAAAGTTTTAATCCCGCTTTAGCTTCTTTTTGGCCAATAGGGACGAAGCTTAAAGCTTCGTTACCCTGATTGGCTCATCAAAAAGAGGGGATTAAAAATAGTAGAATGGCTTTGTTTACTCGCATATGAATCCTCTCTCTGAAGCTTCATTGTAGATGCCGTCGCAAGGGAATTGTGCGGGTATATCGGAGGCCTGCATCGCACGGGGCGATGTGTACCAGATAAGGTAACCTTCGGGAAGGTCAGCCGTATTGATACCTGCTTCATAGAATGTGAGAACACATCCTTCGGTCAGATCCTCCGTAGCTGTGGCCTGATAATCAATGGAGAAACCATCTGAATCCTCAGACCAGGTTGAATCCGGTTCCTGCTCATATGTCAACTCGGCAACCTCAACGGAATAGGTATGGTCACCTGTCTGGGTAACGTTACCGAATGATCCGTGAGCCACACAAATGTAGACCATATTTGCATCGGAATCGTGGAAATCATAGATAAATGTTCCGTCAGCATTGATGGTAAGCGATGCGCCCCATCCGCCTACGCCGGAACTCATATAGTAAGTGTTGGCGTGAGAAGCGAAGAAATCATCTGAAGAAGGATTCTCGGATGCTGTACTCTGTGTACCCGCGACTCCTGAAGTATCCGAAGTAGCAGATGTACCGGAAGCAGCATCTGTTGTAACTGCAGCCTGGGATGACTGTACAGTTTCCTGGCTTTGAACAGCACCGGTCTCGTTTGCACCTGAGGTGCAAGCTGATGCCATAAGTGCTGTTGCAATAGCAGCTGCGATGAATGTGTTAATCTTTTTCATTTAAATTCTCCGTTATTACTGTGCTGTTTCTTCAACTGACTCCGAAGTTTCAGCTGCCTCGTCATTTGCTTCGTCTGCTGTATCGCTAAGTACATAGGAAGCACCACCCATGCCGTTGTAGAGACCTGATACAGGGAACTCGGCAGGAACTTCTGCGTAATCAACAGAATATACATCTGCATAAGTGTTGATGTAATCGTCAGGAAGGTTAGCTGTCTCGATACCTGCAAGATAGAATGTGATGTAATCGTGAACCATGATGTCACCGGACTCGAATGCCTCATAGTGAATCTGGTTGCCGTCATCAGTTGTCTCGTCCCATGTATCGCCTGTCTCGTGGTTATAGGTCATACCTGTTACCTCGAGTTTGAACGTATGCTCATCTTCCTGGATCAAATCGCCGAAAGTACCGTGAGCACTGCAGATATACTTTGTTCCTGCTGCACCGTCAATTGCGATGTAATCAAAAGTTCCGTCAGGGTTGATTGTGATGTCACCTGTGGCAACACCTGATGTATATGTGCCTGCATAGTTCGAAAAGAATGCAGACGAATCTGCCGTAGCCGAAGCAGCTGCACTTGAGTCAGCCGCCTGCTCAGCGGATGTATCGCTGGCAGCCGAAGACTCTGTTTGAACAACCATTTCGGAAGGCTGTGACTGTGTCTGTTCTGAATTGTCAGCTGTCTTGCCGCAAGCAGAAACCATAAGTGCTGCTGCAACTGCAGATGACAGAATTATCTTGGATTTCTTCATAATTGACCTCGTCGAATTAATTACATATCTTTTCAACGGGTAGATTATAGGGCAATAATAGAATTTGTTTGTGGCAAATTATAGGCAGGTCTCATCAAGAGACATAATTTTGTCGTAAAGATCGCGTTCTAACAGCGGCTCCTGATCCTGATTAGGCTTGCCGAATTCGAGCTTGGGGAAGACATAAGTGGGCTCGCTTATCTTGACTTCGATAAACTGCGCACCCTTCTCGAAAAGCTTCTCATTAATATCATCAAGTGTAGTTACTTCTTTATAAGGAATGCCGTATGCTTTTGCCACGGCTCCGAAGTCGGGATTTGTAAATCCGCCCTCGGGAATAGTCTGGGTGTAGTTGTCGTTGAAGTACATCTCCTGAAAGTGACGTATCATACCAAGAGCATTGTTGTTAAACAGGATGATCTTAACGGGAAGATTCTCTCTTGCGATCACCTGGAGCTCCTGGATGTTCATCTGGATTCCGCCGTCACCCATGAAGGCATATACATCGCTTCCTGAAGCGATGGAACATCCGATTGCAGCGGGGAGGGAATAACCCATAGCACCGTGACCTCCGGAGAAGAAGATCCTCTGGTCTTCTTTAACATCAAAAGACTGAGCGACCCATACCTGATTCTGTCCGACGTCGGTGGTGATAATGGAAGACTTAGGGATGTATTCACTTATCCTGCTTACGAAGCTGTTGGGAAGTCTTCCGTCGATTGCTTTCAATTCATCCCTTATCCTGTCGCAGACGCTTAGCCATCCCGTGTTGGTAAAAGGAGGGACAGTAAGAAGGTAGTCTAATACATCCTTAACGTCCGCGTGTATTGCGAGTTCATCTTCGTGAGCCTTGAGACTTAATTCTCCCTCATCGATATCAACTCTTATGATCTTCGCGTCAGGGGCAAATTTCTGCCTGTTGGCGCCTATCTGACGGACATCGAGTCTTGCACCGAGACAGATAACAAGATCACTCTTCGCGACGATGAAGTTGGCCGTTCTCGAGCCGTATGCTCCTATGAATCCGTAAGAGTCTTTGCACAGATCGACAGACAGCATCGTGGTAACGACCGGTATATTAAGATGCTTTACCACTTCGTTAAATAGTTTGCTTGCTCCGGATGTCTTGATGCCGGAACCGGCAAGTATAACGGGGTGGGAAGCTCCGCCTATAAGATCTGCAATCCTGCTTAAGTCTGCGGTATAGCTTTTCGCATCGGGGACAAAACCCTCAAGTGCACCGGGTTCTATCTGTGCTCTGAAGATGTCCATCGGAATGTCAAGAAGCACAGGTCCCTTGCGGCCCTCGTTTGCGACATAGAAAGCATGCTCGAGGTGCCATCTTAAGCGTTCGGCACTCTCGACCTTTGCTGCATATTTTGTAGTGGGTTTAACGATGGAAACAATATCTGTCTCCTGAAAGCCTCTCTGGCGGACACCTAAGTCACCTTTGCTCTCGAAGCTGTTGACCTGTCCTGTTATGAATACAGTCGGAATGGAATCGAAGTATGCGTTGCAGATTCCCGTAATGAGATTGGTTGCACCCGGGCCGCTCGTTGCATATGCGACACCGACCTTGCCCGTTGTCTGTGCATATCCGCAGGCTGCGAAAGCCGCACCCTGTTCGTTATAGGTGATATGCGAGTTGACCGGATACTTACTTAAAGAATCCATAAGATGAGTTACCATGCCTCCGGGATACCCGAAGACATCGGTAATCTTCTTATCAATAAGAAATTCGACTATATAATCAGAAGCTTTCATATACCTGATTATTCTAACATATCAGATTCCGAACAGAGCTTTGACAGCATCCTTCTTTACTTCAGAACCGATTACGCAGATCTTTCCTGTTACATCGGATGCACCTGTTCTTACGGATACTTCGCCAGGAACATAATCAAAGTGGATCCACTGACCGTCTTCTCCTGCTACGATACCCTTAGCGCGGAGAATGATGCCGAACTTGGAATTCTCATCAAGCTCGGTAAGAGCTGCCTCGATAACTTCCCTGGTGTACTTCCTTGATGTCTCGAGACCGATCGAATCGAAGACCTCGTCAGCATGATGGTGATGATGATCTTCACCGCAGTGACATACACCGTGTTCGTGATCGCAGTGGCTGTGATCCTCATGGTCATGGTCGTGCTCATCGTGATCATGATGGTGATGTTCGTGCTCGTGATCATGCTCGTGATCATGGTCGTGATGATGATGCTCATCCTCATGGTCGTGATCGTGGTCGTGGTCGTGATGATGATGTGCATGTTCTTTCTCGTGCTCTTCAGCCTCAAGCAAAGCGGCCGCCATATCAGCTGCGGTAAGAGGCTCCTCGATAGCCTTAAGGATCTGCTCTCCTGAAAGCTGCTCCCAGGGTGTTGTGATGATCTGGGAGTGATCATTGATTTGTCTTATAAGTTCAACTGCCTTATCGAGTTTCTCCTGCTTGATGTCGCTTGTTCTTGAGAGAATGATGGTACCTGCGTACTTGATCTGGTTCTCATAGAATTCAGCGAAGTTCTTAAGATATACCTTGCACTTGCTTGCATCGATGACGGTAACCGTACCGCAGATCTCGGTGCCCTCGACTCTCTTAACTGCAGCAACTACATCGGAAAGCTTGCCGACGCCTGAAGGCTCGATAACGATGCGGTCGGGATGGAAACGTTCGATAACATCCTGAAGTGCAGTTCCGAAGTCACCTACGAGTGAGCAGCAGATACAGCCTGAGTTCATTTCTGTTATCTCGATGCCGGCTTCCTTCAGGAATCCGCCGTCGATACCGATCTCACCGAACTCATTCTCGATAAGAACGATCTTCTGCTTGTCGTATCCGTCCGCTACGAGTTTCTTGATAAGAGTTGTTTTACCTGCTCCCAGGAATCCTGAGAATACATCTACCTTTGTTGCCATATATTTACCTTCTTTCTAATTTATCAGCTGAAATAAATGATCTCGTTCTCGGGCTTGCTTGTGATCGCATATTCCTCAACCTGAAGACATGGGACATCGAATGTCTGACCGTTCTGCTGGTCCTGGAAGTACCTGACGGTACCCGTAACATTAAGCCACTGACCTACGGGGAAGTTCGGCTTAACATCGTAAAAACAAAGCAGTGTGATCTGACCGATATCTGCGGAGCAGCATGTGTATGCCTGCCTCTGGATTGCAAATGCCTTGCCCTTGAACTCTCTATAGACCATAGCCTGGCCTGTGATCTTTATCTTCTTTCCGTTATATCTTGCGACGTTGTCGAGAGCGTCGGTCCAGAAAAGACCGAAGTCATCGGGAACGATCTCGCAAACATCCTTGCTCAAGTCGTAAGGCAGGTAGTTGCCGATATCGAGCATATTTCCTTCCTTATCAAGGAACGTAAGATTGATTCCGGGGTTAACCGACTTAACCGAACCTCTGAGCTTGGGGATGTTATTAACTTCAGGATCGACTCTGTTGAAGACTGCCGTATCGCAGAAGCGGTAGTAGTCTGCAAAGAATGTCTGCATGTTCTTATAGTACTCGTTATAGGTGACAGCGTTATTAACAACGACTGCGGCTGCGAGTGCCCATCTTTCAGGAACATCGACCTCGTCGAAGAACTTACCGGGTGATACCGAACCATTCCACTCGATGAACAGGACATCAGGCTTATGTGTAAGCTCGATGTCAAACATCAGTTCCTTGTTGATCTCGGACAGTTCCTTCGAGATGATAACGGGTTTTGTGTCAGGGAAGTCCAGGTCGTCGTACTCGACTTCACCTTCTTCTGTTACGAGGATGACGATCTTCCTTCCTCTGAAGGCATCATTATTAGCCCACTCACCAATTGTGGTGGTCTTACCTGCGTCCAGAAATCCTGTGAAAAAATATACGAGACAATCTTCCATACAACACTCCCTTGTTTTCTCTCGCCCTTTATTTTACGCACGCGAGTAAATTTTACAACTGAATATTTGAATAAAAAAACCGCTCCCGCCGGCCTGCCTTGTGTTAGAATTTGTCGTATGAAAAGAATAATAATAGATCAGGGGCAGCAGATCGCAAGACAGATCGAGAACGAGACTGACAAGCAGGTCGGCCGTTTTTGCAACTTCGAATTACGTAATTTGAAGAGGCTGCACGACTATCTTTATTCACCATTCATGGATCAGCTGATGGTTACCGTAACCAGTACGGGAAACTTAGGTCTTATCTGGATCTTCCTCGCACTGTGTCTCATGGTTCAGGACAATGCCTTCCGCCATCAGGTCGGTCTTATCATGCTTATAGCACTGCTTCTTTGCATAATGATCGGAAATATCTTTATCAAGAATCTCGTCAGGAGAAACCGTCCGTTCTTCCACAAGAACTATAAGCTCCTGATAAAGCAGCCGTGGGATTACTCGTTCCCTTCAGGGCACACCTTAAGCTCGTTTGCTGCGGCAACGGTTCTTTTGTATCTGAATCATAACGTTGGCATGGCGGCACTGGTTTATGCCAGTCTTATCGCACTCTCGAGGCTCTATCTCCGCGTGCATTTCTTTACTGATGTTTTCTTTTCCATAGTGCTTGGAACCGGACTCGGGTTTCTTGCAATAAAGGCATATGAAACACGCTTTTTCGGATTTATTTGACACAAAAAGGCCGCTGGTAGCACTCTCGCCGATGGCGGGGTTCTCGAGCGTGTCCTTCAGAGGCATCTGTCATTCACTGGGTTCTGATTACGCTCCCACCGAGCTTACGAGTGCGCGCTCAATCGTTATGAACGGCATCGCGAAAAGCTACCGCTTTATGACGATAGACCCCGCGGCTGAAGGTGTCACCGCTATACAGCTTTTCGGAAATACGCCGGAGGACTTTGCCGAGGCGATGAAGATCATCTGTGATGACCCGCGTCTTGCTCCTGTGGACATCTTCGATATCAACATGGGGTGCCCGGTTCCGAAGGTGGTAAAGACCGGAGCGGGAAGCGCGCTTATGAAAGATCCTGTCCTTGCAGGAAAGATCGTGAAGAAGGCACGCGAGACTGCGGAATCACTCGGGAAAGTGCTCACGGTAAAAACACGCACGGGGTTTACTGAGCAGACATTGAATGGTCCCGAGTTCGCCCGGGTTCTTATAGATAGCGGGGCGCAGGCTATATGCGTTCACGGAAGGACAGCGAAGCAGATGTACACGGGCAAGGCCGACTGGGAGCAGATAAGGCTGATGAGGGAAGCGGTGAGTAAAAGCGGCGTGTACTTCTTTGCAAACGGCGATGTTAAGGACGGAAGTTCCGCCAAAGCTATTCTCGAGGCAACGGGAGCGGACGGCCTCATGATAGGAAGAGCAGCCTGCGGTAACCCGTGGATATTTACTGAAGTAAAGAATTGTTTGAGTGGAAAAGAAAATGACAATAAAATGCCTACATTGTCAGAAAAATGTGATATGCTGATAACTGAACTTGAGGGCAGGACAAGGGAAGTAGGCGAGAAGCTCGCCGTTACAGAGATGAGAAGCGTTATGCCTCAATACATCAAGGGGTTTCCCGGAGCCGCCAAAGTTAAGGTTGCTCTTTGCCGTGCAAGTACCAAGATGGAGGTTAGACAGATCCTTGATGACTGTCTGAAAGAAGAAAATGGGAATGGATGAAGTTGCTTTATTCCTTATGCTGATAGGCGGACTTATTGTTGCCTGTGCAGGAATCAACATCTATCGTTACGCCGTCATCATTATGAGTGCCGCAGGCGGATACTGCCTTGCCAACATGCTCTTTAAAGGTGCGCTTGCCGACAATGTCGGAGACGGTATCTTAAGAGATATGGACGGAGGTGCCGGTAAATCTTTCGTAGTGTTTATTTTTGTTTTCGCTGCAGCCGGTTTGGGTTTTGCACTTTACCAGATCTGGGGTGCGATTGTTGCCGGTGTCGGCGGTGCACTTATGCTCGGAAGAGTTGTTGAAGTGTATATGGGTGACGGATTCTCATCACAGATCATCGGATGGGGCTTCGGTCTTCTTATCGGACTTGGCCTTGGTGTACTGGCTGTTCAGTTCGGCAGACGCTGGATGATATTTTTCACCGCGCTGTGCGGAGCGAGGATTGTCGGATATGCGGGAGCAAGACTTCTTGCAGGATCTTCAATTGCCGGTGTTCTTGTTAAGCCCGTTGCAGGAATGTTCTCAGGTATATCTGCTTCCGAGGTTGCTACACTCGGCATGTCACTCGAGATCATTATCTTCATGACGATAGCAGGCTTTATTGTTCAATCAATAATAAGAAACGACTGATTCCGATTAAGGAAAATTGTTAATTTTCCCGTTGATTATTAATAGCTTACTTGTTATCATTCACTTATCGAAGATGCACTTCGATATTAACTGAGACAATTTTCTATATCTATCCCTTATTCCATGTTGAGGGCATCCCGAACAACAAATCGGGATGCCTTCAATAGTTTACGGGAAATTTATACGGGATCAGTTTACCTGGTTGATATCAGATCCGCTTTTGCCGTCGATGAAATTACGAAGGTTATCTGCCGCAGCATGTATAAGTCTCTGCCTTGTCTCGCGGGGCGCCCATGCTATATGCGGAGTTATGACCGTGTTCGGACTTGTAAGAAGAGGGTTATCTTCTTTCATAGGTTCCACCGATACCACATCACATCCGAAGCCTGCCACCTTGCCGGACTTAAGGGCGTTTGCCATATCAGTCTCGTTAACAAGCGGACCTCTTGCGGCATTGATGATAATGACACCGTCTTTAAGCTTTGAGATTACGCTTTCGTTGATGAGATTATTTGTCTCAGGTGTAAGAGGGCAGTGAAGAGAGATTACATCAGCTTTTGTTACCACATCCTCGAAGGTGTATTCCTTGCTTGAGTCCTTGATGGTATGAGGGACGGGAAGCACATTCATCCCAAGAGCCTCAGCGATCAGTGCAACTCTGGAACCTATCTTGCCCATACCTACTACGGCAATGTTCTTTCCTGCAAGTTCAGTAAGTGGAGACAGCCAGTAGCAGAACTGTTCGGATCTTATCCAGTCGCCTTTCTTAACAGACTCGTTATGCATGCCCACTTTATCGGCAAGCTCGAGAAGCAAAGCGATGCTCATCTGAGCCGTGGCATATGTACCGTACTCGGGAACATTTGTTACCGCAATTCCTTTGTCCCTGCATGCTTCAAGATCAACAACGTTATACCCTGTTGCAAGAACTCCTATGTACTTAAGATCAGGAAGTTCGTCCAGAATCTGTCTTGTAAAAGGAGTCTTGTTGGTTATGACCGCATCCATGCCCTTTGCACGCGCGATGATCGACTCCGGGGGAGTAATGTCATAGGCTGTAACTTCCCCCAACCTCTCGAAAGGCTCCCAGTTAAGGTCGCCGGGATTAGCGGCTGACCCATCCATTATCGCTATCTTCATTTTTATTCCTCCTGATACTTGTCACGCTAATTCTACCGCAATTTTCACACAAAATAGTTCTGATTTAATACTATGATTTGTTGGTCGATTGAGAATCGGTCAATGGAGGGAATTATCGTATCAATGAAGACTTCTGTAAAGAAAACAGTAGCTGTTCTTGCTGCTTTATCATTCATAGCTCCCGTTGCTGCCTGTCACAAAACGCAAGGTAGTGATGCTGGTGCCGGTGCCGGTGAAGTTCCGGTTTCAGGTGAGGTTATATCGGCGGATACTCTCTGGTACGACATGACGGACGTTCGTATATCCGAGGTTGATAATCCCGATGATTTTCAATGGACATACTCGAAATATATAGGTTCAATTAACAACCAGTTTGTCTATTATACTTCCGGCTTATTCAATTTCCCCGAAGGCATTGATGACAGTAATTATACTGACGATTATTGTTATGATTGTATCGATGTTTATTCAGAGGATGGAACAAAAACCGCCACTTTTGATCTTAGAGAATTACTGAATTCTTCTTCGATTGGTGAACATAACAAGATTGATTCTGTCTTCAAGGCAGGGGATCGTATCCTCGTAAATATCAGTGCTTATGATGAAGAATATACGACTTCCGTAAATTACAGGACCTATGTTGATGTTGCAGCAAATATTGTAGACGATATCGTCGAAGCAGATAATCCTTTTGCTGATGAATTATTTGAACTTGGTGCAAGTGAAGAATCCCCCATAACCATTAACGGATATCTGATTCAGCCGTATTGGGTATGTGATACTGTTAATTCCTACATACTTATAATCACAGATCCCGACGGAAACATGACCAAAGTCGATCTTCGTTCCAGCATACCGACAGTTTCGTTGTGGAGTCTGTCGGGTGCGATGGATCTTGGAAATAACAAGATAGTTATCTACGGGACCAGCGAAAACGGAAATGCATTTATAGATCTTGACCTTACGGATATGACAGCCGGTATGTCAGAACAGGACTACAGTTGGATTGGCGATAGCATAAGCAGTTTAACACCGGTAGACGGACTCGGAACCGTCATTGTTGACGGAACTGCCATCTCAAAGATAGATCCGGTCAACGGCACAATAGAAGAGATATTCAATTTCTCTAACTCAAATGCAAATATTGCTGAGATATCATCTCTGAATCCGGTGTATGTAAGTGAGGATAAAGTCATACTTACGGGTAAAGCTACGATAATTGATCCTGAGACACTGCTTTATGAGGGATACCCGGTAATTAAGATTTTCAACAAGGCCGAGACAAATCCTAATGCGGGGAAGACTTGTCTTACACTCACATCTGCTGACGGATGCACACTCGGTTTGTGTACTGCTATCTGTGAGTTTAATGAGAACAGCAACGGATACTATGTTGTCATTGACTCCCGTTATAGTCTTGATAATTATGTTGACTATACTTATGCAATTACAAGTGAGGACTTTGATACAGCTTATGATAACGGATTGGTGCAGTTGGGAAATCAGCTGGCGATAGATGTCATGTCCGGTGAAGGCCCCGATATCCTTATCGGTTCTTCCAATTCCTTTACCCAGCTTAACAATCCGGATTATCTTGTTGATCTTAATGATTATGTACAGAACAATCTTACTGAAGATAAGTACATGAGAAATGTTATAGGCGCATGCTATACGGGCGATGCAATCTATCAGCTTCCGTTTAATTATACGGTCAGAGGAATTGTTACAGATGCTTCAAATGTGGCAGACGGACAGGTTGGGTTAACATTCGATCAGTACGCAACTTTTGTTGACGAGGTATGCAACGGTACCGACCCCGTTGCACAACACAAGCTGGATTTCTTCATTATCTGTATGGGTTCTATGATGGATCTTATGCAGGATGAAAACGGCAATCTTAACTTTGATAATGACGCATTCAGGGCTTTGGCCGAATACACATCCGAGCATGTCCTCGATGTGAATGTTGAAAGTGATGACTATTTGGCAGATTCATCTTCGGAGGTCGAAACGCGCAGCGTTATTTTCTACCGTCCGGATGATTATTTTGATTATTGTACCGACGGTGACACGTTTGTGGGTCTTCCTTCCTACGACGGAAGAGGCCCAGTTATAAATGTCGGACTATCCGTTGGTATATCCACACAGAGCGCAAGCATAGACGGATGCATGGAATTCATAGATTATCTTATGAGTCCGCAGGTTCAGATGTTGTTAAGCTGGGAGAGCGGATTCCCTGTCAACCGTGAGAGTGCAGAAGCGATGTGCAATCATGCAATCGAACTTCATAACGAATATATCCAGGAGCAACTTGAGAGTCATACCGAGGCGGAGATCCGTTCCTGGGGCTATAACCCGGTTTTGATGGATTCTTCATTCACGGAGGCGTTCACGGGCTTTGTTAACAGCCTGGGCGGTAATTCGGGATCAGGTTATGATGGAGCAATAAACATAATAATAAGGGAGGAGATGCCATCGTACTTTGAAGGACAAAAGTCCCTCGATGAGGTAATTACTGTTATACAGGACAGAGCTCAAACCGTGGTCAGCGAACGCAGCTGATTTTGTCTTTCCGCTTTTTTACCGCAATTTTATAAAATATATATTATATTATTGGCAATGTTAGTGTTAAACTAATAAGCGGAGGGCGAATAGGATGTTTCTTTACTGTTATGCTCGCTCGGGTAAGGCTAAGAATACCGGCGAGAAACTTCTCAAAGAAGCAGAAGGCGAATGGATAGATGATATGGAATCATTTGCCGCAGGTTTGGGTACAAATGTCCGCAGGGCAGACGGTACTGTTGTACTCATTATGCCCCAAGAACTGTGTGTAAAGATCCTTCTCGAGCGCCTTTATCCGTCTGACGTTAAGTATCCGGTGATTAACATCACACCTGACGGGAAGTATGCAGGGATATTAAGAGCCGGGGGTTACAACACCTATCAGATACTTGCGAAGATATCTTCGATATTGGGAAGCACATGTCTGTCAGGTGAAGATGACCTGAAGGACGCAGCGCCGGATCTTATGCGGACTGTGATGGCCTATCAGATGAAGCCCGACAGCGAGCCGCTTCTGAAGGAGATTGCAGAGCACATCAGCAACGGCGGCACAGTTGATGTCTATAGTGACCTTCCGCTCGAGATGAGTGAGCCGGTCCTTGACTCACTGACATACAAGACATTCCTGTTTCAGTCGAATCAGAAGAACGAACTTGACCAGGCATATGCTGCAGCATGTGAGGAAGAAAGATATTCAGTCTTCATTACATGCGGCAACATAAGAGGGAGAGTAACAGGAAGCAAAGCACTGATTCTCGTACCGAGGATCATAGTGGCAGGTGTAGAGGTAGCGGGGAAGGCCGATCCAGATTATGCCGCCAGAACCTGCCGCGAGACTTTGTCCAATCATGGCATTAATCCGGATGCGGTTGTCACTATCGCCGTCTCTGCACTTGCAAGAGAAAGTGATGCCGTAAAGGCAATTGCCGAGGATCTTGGATGTTTTGTAACATTCTTTGACTCGAGGCTTTTGAAAGCCGTCCGCGTTCCGCTTGCGGGCGGGTTTACAACGGAGAAGACCGGTGCTGATTTTTGTACTGCAGCAGCCTGTCTTGCTTCGGATAATGGGAAGATCCTCATCAGGAGGGCGGGAGACAGAAATAGCGCTCTCGTAACGGCTTCGATAAAAAGAAGTCCGGTTCTCCTGACTGAATGATCGAATATAGGAAAAGAACAAAAAAAGAAAGGATTTAAAAAATGAAAAAGATCGTAAGAAAGACAATTGCGACTGTAGCTGCAGTTTCAATGATGCTTCCTATGGTTGCTTCATGCGGAAAGAAAAGTTCCGGTAATGGCGTCGTAGCAGATGATACACCTTGGTACAATGCGACCATCGTTCATCTGGATGAGGGCATTAACATGGACGAGTATGACTACTATCAGGTTGCGTACATTGCCACATATGGTGACAAGCTTGTATTCCATGTTAGCGGTATGAAGAAGGTACCCCAGGGCTTCGACCTTACTAATGGCGACTTAAGCTCGCTTATGGTTGATGAAATAGCTGTGTATGACAGCGATGGAAATAAGCTTTCAACTACTGATGTTCAGACTTCTGTCCGTGAGGGCGTAGGTGAGCGCGCTGTAGTCAATTCTGTAGTTCAGGGAACGGAAGGAATTGTAGTAACAGCTATTGATTATGACAGAGACTTCAATGCTGTCGGCCAGTATAGAGCTGAAATTGATATTGAGTCCGGATCTATCGGAGAGTTTGCTGAATATGCCAATGAGTATGATGATGAACTCAGAGCTATCGGGGCAACCCCTGAAGCAGTCCGTGCTTGTTGCGGATATTTGATCACACCCTATTGGATATATGACGAAGCAGGAAGTAACAACTCTTATGTATTGTTGGTTGCAGCTCCCGATGGAAGTGTTTCCAAGATCGATCTTCGTGAATCGCTCCCGGGTGTCACCATCTATGGTGTTTCACAACTTATAGATCTGGGTGAGAACAAAGCTCTTGGCGTTCTTTCCACAGATTCAGAAGATTTATTCGTTGATATCGACTTTGGTAATATGACTGTGACACAGTCAACTCAGGATTACAGCTGGGCTAATCTGTCAGCTTATGATTTAAAGTGCAACGAGATTGACGGTTATGGACTTGTAGTGTCTGATGACGAGAGTCTTTCCAGGGTTAATTTTGAAACAAATACAGTTGATACTATTCTTAATTATGAGAATTCCAACATCAACAGGGCCGATGCCAAGTCACTTACACCTATCGCAGTAAGTGATACCAGAGTTGTCTTGACAGGTACTCTTTTCAGAATAGAATTCTCCGGCTATCGTGATGAGAATGTTCTTGTTTTCCTTGATAAGGCTGATACTAATCCTCATGCAGGCAAGACGATCCTTACGGTTGCCCCGCTCAGTGGATATACATATCCTCTTTGTCAGTCTGTTATCAACTTTAATGATTCCAGCGAGAATTATTTTGCTACTTTTGACACACGTTATGATATTGATGATTATATGAGCGCAAATAATGATCCTAATGCTGATTATGATGCAGCACAAGATCAGGCTCAGACCAATCTCGGTAATCAGCTGACTATTGACCTCATGGGTGGAAACGGCCCTGATGTTATCGTTGACGGTTTCTCATACAGCCAGCTCAATAATCCTGATTATCTCCTTGATCTCAGCGAATATGTCAACAGCGAACTGACAGCAGAGAATTATTACAGAAATGTAATCGACATCGGATTTGTAGGAGACGGAATCTATCAGATTCCTGTTACATGCAAACTCCAGGGTATCGTTACTGATGCATCAAATGTTGAAGAAGGTCAAATCGGCTTCACATATGAGCAGTACGAGACATTTGTCGATACAGTATGTAACGGAACAGACCCTATTCAGGGCGGCAGAGTAGAGTTCTTCATCACATCTATCAACTCCATGATGGATCTCATGGTTGACGATAATGGAAACTTTAACTTTGATAACGAAGCATTCAGAGCTCTTGCTGAATACACAAGAGATTATATTAACGAGAATTCATCAATAGACGAGATGGGTCAGTCTTCAAGCCAGGATGCAAGCGTATCATATATCAATATGATCGGAAGTTACTTTGATGATGTAGGTTCCAGTAAGGTTCTTCTTGGCTTCCCTTCATATGATGCTAGAGGACCCCTTGTAACAGCAAGCGTATCTGTAGGTGTTTCCTCCCAGTCTCCCAACACAGAAGGCGGCATGGAGTTTGTAAGATACTTTATGTCCGATGAAGCACAGACTCTCTTCAGCACACGTAACGGTATACCTTTGAGCAGATCTGCTTTCGATAGTGTATCGACAGGCCACATTGAAGGTCATAATGCTACATTGGAGACTATGAGAAACTATTTCTCAGAATCAGAGTTGCTTGAATGGGGTTACAACCTTGAGCCTGCAGACGAGGCTACAGCTCAGGCTTTGAGCGACATGATTGATCAGCTCCACGGCTATAATGCCGCAAATGACGGAGCAGTTAATGCTATTATCAGAGAGGAAATCCCTGCATTCTTCGAAGGTCAGAAGACACTTGACCAGGTTATCCAGGTTCTCCAGGATAGAGCACAGACAGTAGTAAGCGAGAGAAGATAAAAGAGTAATGTCTGAGAATAAAGAGACAAGATTAGAAAGAAGACCCGAGGTAGCTGAGGCAAAGCAGGTGGCAACACCTGCTCCCTCAGAAACCCCGGTTTCTAATGAAAAGCCCGTGGAGGCAAAAGTTAATAGCACTGAATCAAAGCAGGATGAAGTTAAACCTGCCGAGGTTAAGCAGGTTAAGACAGAAAAAGAAGAACCTGTTGTTCCCGTTGTCCACGAGCGTCCTCATCAGACTAAAGAAGAAAAAAAGAGATTACACCGAATCAGAAGCTTTAAGGATTGGGCTATGTTTACTGGCTACCTGACCCCGAGTTTCGTCGGTGTATTGCTCTTCTTCTTTTTACCTTTATTGTTAATCCTCAAGACATCATTCCAGAGATCATCCACAAATACAGATTTTGTCGGTATCCAGAATTACGAAAGAGTACTAACAAATGATGCGTTCATCGCGGCATCAAAAAATACAATGACTTTTGCGGCATTGGCAGTTCCTCTTGCCGTTATCATTGCACTCCTGCTGGCACTCCTTCTTAATTCGGGACTTCCGGGCAAGAGTATCTTCAGAAGTATTCTTTTGAATCCTATGATGGTACCTGTTGCTTCAGTCGTTCTTATTTGGCAGGTATTCTTCAGTTTCAACGGCGTTATGAATGGTTGGGGCTTCTATAAGTTATTTGAAGACCATATGATTGACTGGCTTAAGTCGGACTATGCGCAGCTTGTAATCCTGTTTCTGTTCCTTTGGAAGAACATGGGATACAACATGGTTTTGTTCCTGTCTGCTCTGGGTAATATCCCCGAGGAGATCATAGAGGCTGCATCGCTTGACGGTGCAAATGCACTTAAGAGATTCTTCTCGATCAAGATGCACTACCTTGCATCCACGATCTTCTTCGTAGCAATCATGTCACTTATCAATTCATTTAAGATATTCCGAGAGGTTTACCTGCTTACAGGTGACTATCCTTACGATACTCTTTATATGTTGCAGCACTATATGAACAACGCATTCAAGAATCTCGACTACAGTAAGCTTTCTGCAGGCGCGATGATAATGTGCGTAGTAATGATAGTAATCGTCGGCGTTCTGTTCTTTACTGAAGCCAAAGTCGATTCTGATGTGGAGGGTTGACGATGGAAAATAAAGAACTGTTCGAACAGCGCCGTGAGGAAGCAACAAAGGCAAGACGTAAGGTCTATACTCATTTCGAGAGAGATCTGTCTTTCTTTGAGAGCATGACGGAAGAACAAAGAGATGAGTTCTTCAAAGGTCAGCGTATCAGATCCAAGAGAATAAGAAGGACAAGGAAAGTAACAAAGACAGTCTTTACGGGATTGGGACTTCTCGTTGCAATTGCCGTATCTGTCCTTGCTATCGTTCCTATCTTCTATACATTCCTTAATTCGTTTATGTCTTCGGGAGAAATCTCCAACAACTATGGTGTCATCTTCCAAAGTTTGGCAGGCAACACTTCGAAGGGTGCGCAGTATCTTGCAAAGACACCTTCACTTATCATGGTGCCGCAGAGGGTTACTTTCAAGCAGTACCTTAACCTGCTTCTTATGAGTCCGACTTACCTTATTAAGTTCTGGAACTCACTTATGCTTGTTATACCTATCGTAGCAGGACAGATGGCTATCTCCTGTCTTGCGTCATACAGTTTTGCAAGATACAGAAGGAAGAGAAGAGAGATACTGTTCTTCTCATACATCATTCTCATGCTCATGCCGTTCCAGGTTACACTTGTTCCTAACTACATGATCGCTGAGAAGCTTAAGATACTTGATACTCCGTGGGCTATCATTCTCCCGGGTATCTTCTCAACTTTTGCTATCTTCCTTCTGACGAAGTATATGAGGCAGATTCCGACTGCATACATCGAAGCTGCCAAGCTTGATGGAGCTACCGAGTGGCAAATTTTCACACAGATAGCCGTACCTATGTGTAAGAGTGCTATCATAGCACTGACAATATTGCTGTTTATCGATTACTGGAACATGGTTGAGCAGCCTTTGGTACTTATGGCTAATGCCAAGGATCTTCAGCCGATGTCAGTATTCCTGTCCCAAATAAACGAGGCGGAGATCGGTATTGCGTTTGCCGCATCCTCGCTGTTCATGATACCACCACTGTTAATATTCCTTTGGGGTGAGGAGTACCTCGTAGAAGGAATCTCGAGATCCGGCGTTAAGTAAATGGAGGATTAAAGATGAAGAAGCATGAAGAGAAAAAGAACAACAGAAGATGGGTAGTACGGGCGATGGTATCGTTCGTAGTTATCCTTGCTGTACTCACATTCTTTTCGAATACGATTATGAACCTGACTATACCGTTAGTCGTGGCCACGACTGCAACCCGTGGCAATCTATCTTATACCAATAATGCGACTGCACAGATAGTGGCAGATGGTGAGGTTAAGGTCAACGGTATACAGGACCGTGTGGTCGAGGAGGTTGTTCACACAAACTACGACCTGGTCGAGGAAGGCGAAGTAATCCTCAGACTTGCTCCGGTTGAGAACACAGACGATCTCACTAATCTCGAGAATGACCTTCTTACGGCACAGAGAAATCTTGAGTATGCCTATAGAGCTCCTAACCATCCCAGCACATTCTATACAGAGCAGCAGGCTGTAAGAACAGCAGAGAATGCTCTTGCTGAAGCACAGGCTACACTCAGTTCAGCTACTAACAGTTCAGATACAGTCGCAGCTGCCCAGCAGGTATTAAATACAAACCAGGCTGCTGTCAATGCACTGACTCCCCAGATTGCTGCAGCTACTGTAACTGTTGAGACGATCAATGCACAGATCGCTCTTGATGAGTCAAGACTTAACATGATCGACCAGGGGCAGACTGTATATGTACAGAACAGTATGAATGCCGCACGTCCGGCTCCTTTGAAGGGTGATCCGGATCCGAATGATCCTAATGCAACAACTACAACAACTACGGACACGAGTGCTACTACTACTACCGATACATCCGCAACCACTACATCTTCGGATACATCGGCAACATCATCTTCAGAAGAAACAACCACATCAGCTTCTGCAACAGAGACTGCTGCACCTACAGCTACGCCCGCACCTGCAACTCCTACTCCCGGTCCTGCTCCTTCAACTATGGACCGTGCCGCTATCGAGAGTGAACTTGCACAGCTCCGCGGACAGCTTGCTACAGAGCAGGCAAGACTCGACAGTCTTACAGCACAGCTCGCAGCTTCACAGGCTGCTGTTACAGCAGCTCAGGAAATAATCACAACAGCTCAGGGTCTGCCCAGCACATATGCTGCTCAGGATGCTGTTGCTGATGCACAGGCACAGCTGCAGGATGCACAGATCAGACTTTCTGATGCACAGATCAACGCAGCTATTACAGCAGATAAGGCTAATGACCAGATTGAAGACTACATAAGACAGATAGCTATTCTTGAGGACAAGATCGCCAAGAAGAGAGAACAGCTTATGACCACAGAGATCGTTGCACCTTGCGCAGGTTATGTATTTAATCTTACTGCAGCACCGGGCGATAAGCTTGTCGACAATGTTTTGGCATTCTCTATCATTCCTGAGGTCACAACTTACTCTGCAACATTTACTTTCCGTACAGATTCCGTTAGCGGATTGAATGTAGGAGACACACTTACAAGCAACAACTACTTTGTACAGAGTGTAGTTGTAACCAACATCAAACCTGACCCCAACAGCCCCAGAGACAACCGTCTTGTAAAGTGTGCCATCACATCAACCGACGGTACAATGTGGCCGGGTGAGTCCATTACCGTTACAGCAGACAGAAGCAACCAGACATTTGATCATGTTATCGCGGCGAGTGCGGTAAGTGAGGATAATACGGGTACTTATGTATATGTTGTAGATAAGACATCCGGACCTTTGGGCGACAGATATGTCGTAAGAAGAATTTCCGTAACCGTACAGGAAGGAAACGGTTCGCTCGTTGCTATATCAGGACAGGGTCTTGATGATCAGGGAGATCTCATGATCGTAACCCGAAGCGAAGAGCCGCTGCATAACGGTGACAGAGTCCGACTCGAGGACTATAGCGGAAACAGCAACGGCCAGAGCTGACGAGGTATATCATGAACTTTATTCTGGCTGATATAAGAGACTACCTTAAGGAGAATTACGATATTGCAAGAAGCAGGCTCAAAAGCTTCGTTCTTGCAGCTCCGTTCTGGGTTCTGACGGCGGCAGTCGCTGTTACATCCACGGGTGTGGGCAGATACCTTGCGCTTACACACAACAGATTTGACCAGAGGATGAATACCTACTGGGAGCAGGAGTCAACGACCGGATACCGTCAGATGTCTGTATATGCGAGAGGTACAAGACCTGCAGGTATAAGGACACCTGCCGTGTACATCGATGCTGACAACTCTCTTAAGAGATCCGACCTTATCCTCATCCGTAATAGTCTGCAAAATGCTGCAGACTCAGGACGTAATGCAGGAAACAAGGGAGGACTTGGTCAGGATGGAAGACCTGTAGGTTGGGAAGACTGCTTCTCATCCTACCTGAACGGCAATGTTACGCAGGTCATCGACTCACAGTCTTCTTACACATTCAGTCAGACGACCGAAACGAATATTATCGCTGTCGAAGGAAACTTCCCTGCATTCCACCCGTTTACTTATGTGGCAGGCGGATTTCTTCCTGAGATACCTACAGACACAAGGCAGATTGTTTTGAACGATGTTCTGGCATGGAGACTTTATAAGTCATACGATGTTCTCGGCGAGAGACTCGAACTTTGGGGCGAGCAGTTCACCATCATCGGTGTAGTTTCAGAGCCTAACGACAGCCTCGCAAGATCAACCGGAACACTCGATACAAGAGCGTATATTTATTTCTCTGCAATGGAGCAGCTTGCACCTTTGACAGACGATAATGCCACAAACAATGGTAATGGTAACAACAGCGCAAATGGTGCAAACCGCAGTTCTTCCACTCCCACACCGCCACCTGCATCTGCAGCCGCAGGTAATTCGCAGAATGGCGCTAACGGAAACACAAACAACAACACGACAGCCCGTCCCGAGATGGCAGTATTGTGCTACGAGGCAATGCTTCCTGAACTCGTACGCGGTGTAGGAAGAACAGATATGGCAGCAGCTTTGCCTAACTACAATCCTGCTACCCCCAAGTACTATGTGGTAAGCAACACGGGTCGTTACAATGTGATCGACACATGGCGCTTCATGTGGCCTATAGGAAAGACACAAGCCAAGCTTGCTCCTTATGAGTTCCCTTACTGGGAGAGATGCGCTCAGTCTACCTCAGCACATCTTTTCGCTGACGAGCTTCTTGTGGGCCTGGGCACAATACTCCTGTTTATCGGCGTTGTCATGGTAGCTTTGCGCCACCGCAAAATGTCTCGAAAATGAAATATAAGCCGCAATCCCCAAAAGTATAATAAATTAACAGATTATTTGCTTCAGGAGGAATTGCAACGATGATCAACAGAAAAAGTAAAGTTACTGTAGTCATTTCCTCGCTTTTGACAGGCGTATTTTTGATGAGCTCATGCTCTGTAGATAAGGAAGGAATTGCAGACGCATTCCACAATCTCGGCGAGAACCTAAGCTCTACGATAAATAGCGAAGAGGAAACGGAAGACCGCGAAGAAACAGTTGCGGTTGAGACTGATGAAACCGTACCGGAAGAAACTCAAACAGAAGAAACCGTAACGGCTACACCTTCTCCCACTTCCACTCCCACTCCCACGCCTTCACCGACACCTGTACCGCAGCGTGTTGATTTCTCGGAACTTACAGAGGATTCCCTTACAGACACTATAGATGTTGAAGTAGAGGAGTTTGAAGAGTCCGCACATGCTGAGGATGATGACAGCATCATTCTTGCAAAGTTCACAGGTGACAGACTTGTATTATCTTCCGAGCATGAACTGGCGTCCGTAGTATCGGTTAATCTTATGCTCGATGCTTTCTATATGGAGAGCGAAGGCATCTATAACAGAGTAGTAAATGAGCAGTATGCACAGTATGCGCTCGATCCTGCAACAACACCGGATACAATTACTGTTAATGTATTATTTGATTATTATTATAATGGCAGGATACTTGCTGTTGTTATGCAGTATTCAGTAAGTGATGCTGAGGGCAATGTAACACAGGAAGCGTACGAGTTCTATAACTATGATCTTTATACAGGACAGCTTCTTACACCGGATCTTATCTCCACGGATTATGATGCATTGATCGAAGCCGTAAAGACTGATATCGCATCGCAGTCTGAAGAAGAGAATTCAAGACCCGCTGATTACGAGATCCTGTTCATTGCAAATACAACTGATGATGACGGAGAATCCGTCTTTAAAGTAATCGCATCCTCACAGAATGAGATAGCTGTTTATACTGTTGAATCCCAGGTAATCGATGAGTATCTTACACGCTACGCAAGAATAGTCTTCAACACTTATGAGGCTCCTGTTGATGAGCAGATCGAAGAAGACGAAGAACCCGTAGATGAAGAGGATGAAACAGAAGAAACTGAGGCTGAGGAAGAGGCTTCGGAGACTGAAGAAACCGAAGAAACCGAGGAAATAGAAGAAACAGCAACTCAGTCGAGAATTCCCCGTTTGACAGATCCCACAGAGGAAGACTGACAGTTTTTCTTAAAGCCAAGTGCGGTTTTTCTATCTAATGATGACTAAGAATTCACTAACTTTTTCGTCAGAGTTTTGCAAATCGCACAAAAAAAAGTTGCAACACTGTACAAATTGTTGTAAACTTCATTCGTAAGTTTCCATGTTTTTGTGGGGCATGTCCCCATAAGGCGGATGGAACACACAGGACCCCGGTTCTGTGTAAGCAAAGTTAGGTCCTAATTGGACAGAAATAAAACCTTATATTTTTTAGGAGGCAAAAACAATGAAGACAAAGAAGATTATTGCTTTGATGTTGTCATTGGCAATGGTTCTTGGTGTTGCTGCTTGTAACAACACTGAAGCTCCTGCAGAGACAGGCGATGCTACTGCTGCTGAGAGTGCTCCCTCTGAGAGCGCACCTGCAGAGACAGACGAGTCTGCACCTGCTGAGACTCAGAGTGCTGAGGTTGATACTTCTGCATTCAACGAGCTCGAGATTGCTGATGCTGCAGATGAGGATGATGAGGTAGTTGTTTATGGATTCAACGAGGAAGTTAAGACCCTCATTGAGACATACTCTTCCGTTTCTGTTCGCTATGAGCAGCAGACATCAGACACCATCCAGCAGGTTCTTGACAACGTTCTCGCTTCTGGTGAGGATGCTCCTGACTTGTTTGCATGTGATGCAGACTATGCCAGAAAGTACATGAACTCTGACAACACACTCCCTATCAATGATCTCGGAATCGCTTATAGCGAGACATCTGAAATGTACAACTATACACTTCAGTTCGCTACAGACGATGAGAATGTCATTAAGGGTCTTGCATGGCAGGCTTGTCCTTGTGGTGTTTTCTACAACAGAACAGTTGCACAGAACACTCTCGGCGTTTCTGAGCCTGAGGACGTAGCTCCTTACTTCGAGAGCTGGGATGCATTCCTTGAGACTGCAAGAACAGTTGCTGAGTCTGGTGAGTACGTTATCGTTTCTTCTACAGGCGACATCTTCCGTTCTATCCTTAACACTCGTTCACAGGGTTGGATCGTAAACGGACAGATCAACATCGATCCTGTTATCGAGCAGTATTTTGATCTTGCTAAGACTCTCCACGATGAGGGACTTACACACGAGACAGAGCAGTGGCAGGATGCTTGGACAGCTGATATGTCCAACGAGACTGTTCTTTCTTACTGGGGCCCGATGTGGCTTGCTAGATTCTCTATGGCTCTTGATCCTTCAGCCGGTAACAACCCGACTTCTGGTGACTGGGGTATCGTAGCTGCTCCTGGTGATTCTTACTGGGGTGGTACATGGCTCATGGCTTCTAAGTACTGCAACTCTAAGGCATCTGTTGCTACAATCATGAGAGATCTCTGCATCGATACAGCTAACCTCGAGGCTATGGCTCAGGGTGGTGAGTTCGTTAACAACATCGCTATCATGACAGAGCTCGGAAACGATGATTCCTTCTCACTCGAGTGGCTCGGCGGCCAGAACCCTATCCCGGTTCTCCTCGACGCTGCTACACACATCGACAACTCAACTATCACAGAGAATGATGGCGCTATCAACGATCAGCTCAATACTGTTGTTACAGCTTACATCAATGGTGATATCGCTACAGTTGCTGAGGCTGAGGATGCATTCATCGCTGCTGTTCAGGACGCAGGTATTGTTTAATTCACAACAACTGATTTAAACACTAACTAAGGTAATTTGCGGGGCAGGGCAATACCCTGCCCCGCATTTCCTTACTTAAAGAATTTTTGGGCAAAATAATTTTGGAGAGTGACAAAGATGGCAAGAGGTACTAATCAACCTTCCAGACATAAGGGTATGAGTTATACCAAGTTTGGTTACCTCTTTATTGCTCCGTTCGTTATCGTATACTGCTTGTTCAGTTTATATCCGCTCCTTACCACATTCTGGTACAGCGGTACTGTAATGCAGAGTACGCAGGCAGCGTTCTGGGGTTTCTCTAACAGAGAGGTATACTACGACAGATATCTTGACTTGACAAAAATATACGGCTCGTTCGACGGTGGTCTTGAAGGTCAGACAGGTATTAATACCACTGATTACAAGAATATGCAGGCTTATTTTGCAGCACAGAATAAGGCCGATCAGTATGACCCGATCGATCCCGAAGCACTTCAGTATATTGTTGACAATTCTGATATCTCAGAAGCTACCAGAGCTAAGGTTCAGCAGGTAATCGATACAGGCGATATCTCTTATATCGCATCCGATGCTGATGTTATCGCAGAACTTAGCGATTGGAGCTCTAACTATGTTGATCTTGGAATCACCATCATCAACTCATTAGGTAAAGTTAACAATGCTGCTATGACAGCAGCAACAGTAGCAGAGAGTGATTCTGATTCCGGCGAAGATGCAATCACAGCTGAAGATATTCTTACAAGCGACCAGTACGCTTCATTCCTTGATACACTTCAGACTGGTGAGTTCGACGAAGGACAGACACTCCTTATGAACTACCTTGCTGACAAAGCAGGTGTAGCTTCACTTTATGATTTCTTTGCAGCAGAGGATGTTTCAGTTGAGTCAGATATGTTCTACTATATCTGCGCTAACCTCGATTCCCCTAATGCTGTATATACATCTGAGGAAGGTGAGACTTCCGTTAATGCTGTAGCAGTTCCGTTCATGGCGGATCTAACTACTTATCTTAATGCTAACGTTTGGTCAACAACCGTTCCTGCAATTAATTCCTATTCAGAATTCCAGAACTACATTGATGGCGAGATTGACCTGCACTCTGACGAGGAGCAGCTTTATGCTGATCTCGAGACTCTCAATGAGATGGGTTTCATCGTTCCCTGTGTTCAGCTCGTACAGGAAGGTGACGCTCTCGTTCCTTCTTCCAATGTAGCTAACAACATTCTGGCTGCTATGCGTCAGTATATTGACAGCAACTATCAGTCAGATGAGATAAAGACAAATTCTGTATTGTCTATCACAGCTCTTAACAATTACCTGAACGATCAGGGAAGAACAAGACTTGTAGATGCAGGATTTGACGTCGATTCTTACATCACATTTAATGGCGATTTTGATGTAAACAAGTACATCGAATTCAAGTCTTTGATCGGTCTCGGCGATGTTCTTACAATGGCAAGATATGAAGAGCTTGATCAGCAGATGAGAGATTTCTATTCTGAGCAGGCTCAGGGCAACCTTGAGACAGCTCAGGGTAAGCTTCCCGATGCACAGGCTGCATATGACGCAGCAGTAGCTAC
>JAEEGL012368992.1_pt1 | contig 41129 bp, 39 predicted proteins | sample 9134231 | NCBI WGS metagenome assembly JAEEGL01 (sample SAMN16246548, study PRJNA631951) | gut metagenome | biome: gut microbiome; feature: rumen; material: fiber-attached | host: Bos | place: Iran: Karaj | collected 2018-10
ATATTCTCAATTATAGTATAGAGAAAAAAATCATTTTTAGTGTCTGGAATAGTCAATCTCATAATATTTTTGGTGCTTAACGCGTATTTTTTCATTTTCATGTACCGTTACAGCGCCCGCATCAAGGACCCATTAAACAGTAGCAAATATCTTCTGATAGAGGGTACTGTGGTGGTTTTGATCATCCTCTTTGCAACAGGAACGTTGGCATTGTCATCTGCCGGAGGAGGTCACGAAGGCGGAGGGGGCTTTAATCTTCAAGCCATTCGACTACTACTGCTTGAGGTGGCTCTTCTTATGTCACTCTTTGTGACTATAGAACGCCCACAATGGGGCATCGGAACAATAGTATATTCAATTTACATGCTGTGGCTTGTATATTCACTCACATACTGCAGCTCAATAGAATATGGCATAAGATATATACTCAAATACATATACCCATTAATAATAATGATTGCAGCATCAGCCATAGTGCGTGATGAACAAATTTTTCTAGCCTGTTGTGTTTGGGCTCGGCGTGTAGCTGCACTTAGTTTTCTTATTGGATATTTACCTTTTGCAGGATACATCTTTGGTGGTACATTCTGGTACATCACCGCATTAAATCTCAACTTTGCCACAATTTCAGTTGTATCTTTTGCTCTATACTACTTTTATGGCAAAGACAAAAAAGATCTTATAATAGCTATACTATGTGTAGTTCCATGTTTCATATCTGTACATCGTAGCGGTCTATTGGCATTATTCGCAGCAGTTTCAGTGTTTATGTTCTTTAAACATAAAATTGTTTCACTACCATATCTAGCCGCTATACTTGCTATTGGACTAGCCATAGTCTTCTATGTTCCAGCATTCCATGACAAGATGTTTTGGAAGGATACAGAAAATGAATTATCAGTTCAAGACATTCGTGAGGGAAATATTTCTCAGGATGATATTCGTAACAATTGTCGCGAAAAATTATGGAATATACTAGAAAACAAATTTTATGTAGGACATGAATTAAAAGGCAGTGGCATAGGCAGCTGTCAAAAATTCTTATATGAAAATCCATTAATAGCAAACCAAACTCACGGCGACTATACCCAGATGCGATGTGACACTGGACTTATAGGCTTTGGGCTGTATTTAGCAGTTGGAATTGCTGTTATCCTACACTGCTTTATTGTATGCAGCACATCCTATATACCTAACCATATAAAATGCTGCGCAATGATTGCTGCAGGTTCATTGGCCGGCTGTTATGCGGCCATGTATAGCGAAAATGTGGTAACCTATACAATGGCATCAACAGGTTATCCTTTCGCATTATATGGTATGATGCTTGGAATGCTCAACAAAGTCAACAAGCCGCATTATCAATATTCAGAACGAGGACTTAATTTCTGATGATATCCGTTGTTATCCCTCTATATAACAAAGCCACCACTGTTGAACGTGCAGTGAATTCCGTTTTGAACCAAACCTTTCAGGACTTCGAACTCATTGTTGTCAACAACGGCTCTACTGATGGCGGCGAGGAGATTGTTCGCAGAATGACAGATCCCCGTGTCCGACTTGTTGAACAAGAGAATCAAGGCGTCTCAATGGCCCGCAACCGCGGAATTAAAGAGTCCAAAAATGATTGGATTGCATTTCTGGATGCCGATGACGAGTGGCTTCCGACCTTCCTTGAAACCGCCCTGCATTTGCACGACAAATATCCCGATTGCGCTGTATGCGCTTCAGCCTATCGACGCTGCAACAGTCGAGGTGAACTGCAGGATATACGATTGCTCCATTGTCTGGATAGTAACAATTTCATTATGGACAACTACTTTGAAGTTGCCGCTCTGTCCGATCCGCCTTTCTGTTCCATAAGCGTGATGGTAAAGAAAGATGCACTTGAAGCAATAGGAGGATTCCCAAAAGGCGTTCACCAAGGCGAAGATTTACTGACGTGGGCACGACTTGCAGCTTCCTATAATATAGCTTATTGCACCGTACCGCAAAGCATATTCTATACCGCAGAGACTTCGGCAATGGATCGCCCCAAACGTGTGCCTGCCGACGACGATATTGTGGGGTGCGAACTGGCAAAGATATACAAAAAGAATCCGATGCCCTGTCTTGACCAATACATCTCCAAATGGCACAAAATGCGAGCCTCGATATACCTGCGCCTTCCAAACTGCTCTAAAAAATGTCGTAAAGAAATCAAAGAAGCGCAAAAATGGCATCGGAACCCACGACTGATTTTATACTACATCCTCTCACTATGCCCCTATAATCTACGCATGTTTCTCGGCCGGCACCTTTTCAAAAAATAGCTTTTAACCCATTAAACTATTAAACTCTTTAACCTTTAAACTTTTAACCCTAAACTTTATATGTCTCCCATTTGCTTGTTTGTATACAAGAGATATGAAACCACGAAATTAATGCTGGAATCTCTTTTGCGTTGCCCTGAATGTTCTGAAAGTGAGTTGTATGTCTTTATGGATGAGGCCAGAAATGATGCTGAAGCCAAAGATGTGGAACGAGTACGAGCTTTGTTTGACGACCTTAAAGGATTCAAATCATTACATCCGTTCCCTGCCCGTATGAACAAAGGAATGGCGAATTCGGTTATAGATGGTGTTACTCATGTACTTCAAGAACATGAAGATGTAATTGTATTGGAAGATGATCTTGTTGTTGCTCCCGATTTTTTGACATTTATGAATGCCTCGCTCCAAGCATTCCGTAATAGAGAAGATATTTGGAGCATATCAGGCTACACACCACAACTAAAAGAGCTTGAAAGTGACACAAGCAATGGTATTTTTTTAGTTCCTAGAGCACAATGCTGGGGATGGGCCACCTGGCGAGACAGATGGCAGAAAGTAGATTGGGAAGTCAGCGACTATAAACGTTTGGTTAAAGACAGAAACTTACGCAGACGTTTCGACATGGGAGGCAACGACCTTTTCAGAACGCTCGAGATGGAACAATGCGAACGCATAGAGTCGTGGGCGGTCCGTTGGGCGTATGCCGCAGCTAAAAATGACACCTATACCGTCAACCCAATGCATTCCAAAGTACAGAATATCGGTCTTAAAAGTTCGGTGAGCCATGTCGGTTGGCACGATGAGCGACACAATGTAGAGCTAAATGGCGCCACCACCATAATAGATCCCAATGTTAAGCCTAACGCAGATCTCATGCATGCATTCAAAAAGCACCACGACCTAGGATTGATAAGTAAAATTGGTTACTTTATGCGTCTGCACAATTTAGGATACGATTTTGTTAAAAGACTATTACACCGAAAGTAACGAGATATGTTTTTTGTCATATCCAAAATACTAAAGATCTTCATTCTGCCATTAACTTGGATTATAGGACTATTGATACTAGCTTTTTTCATTAAGAATAAAGCTTGGAGAAAAGGCTTGTTTATAAGCGCAATAATTCTATTGGTGATTTTTACCGACAAACCTTTGCTTCAATGGTCACAATATATGACAACAAAGCGATATAGTACTCAGATAGTACCCAAAGAGTATTACAAGGTTGCCATTATCATGGGTGGTTTCAGCAATGGTATAGACACCGCCACAACCCAAATAAGTTATGTCGACGATCGAGGTGACAGATTGTGGGAAGCACTCCGCTTGTATGAAAGCGGAGTAGTCGAAAAGATAATGGTAAGTGGAGACGCTACAATCTCAAAAGGAGTTGATGGGAATAGCACCTCTGAATATTTTCGTCGTTATCTATATGACTTTGGATTGCACGAAGGTGACTTGATTTTGGAGCACTACGCCCGCAACACAAGAGAAAATGCAACCAACAGCATTGCCATACTTGATTCGCTAGGCTATAAAGCAGAAGATTGTCTACTGATAACATCTGCCACACACATGAAACGCAGTATGGCCTGCTTTGAATCAGAAGGTTGGACAATCGATAGTTACGCCACCAATATCTACCCCAAGCCACACCCCAAACTATACCAGTTTCTACCACAATGGAAACCATTGACTGATTGGAAAGAACTCCTTAACGAATGGACCGGCAGTATAGTCTACAAAATTGTAGGATACTAACAAGAGTTTGTGAAAACGACAATAAACAAAGATATTTTCATGCTTTTGGTGAAACTAGTGTTTGAAAAATGAAGACCCTCACTTTTCTTATTCCCTGCTATAACGTCTCATCCTGCGTTAGCCACTGCATAGATTCTATGCTCGTTGACGACCTCTTTGATGATATAGAAATTCTCCTTATCAACGATGGTTCGAAAGACAATACATTGGATGTTCTACGCGAGTACGAAAATAAATATCCCTCGGTAATTCGCGTCATCGATAAAGAAAATGGTGGTTGGGGCACTGCCATCAATCTAGGCATTAGAGAAGCCACAGGGAAATACCTTAAAGAAGTCGACGCTGATGACTGGGTTTCAAGCGAGAATTTAAAAGAATACATCGCTTTCCTAAAAGACAACGACATAGACTATATAGCTACCAACTATACAGAATATTTCAAGACAACTGATAAATACGAGCATCATATATATCAGAAAGACATCTATAACAAACCGATGTCTCTGAACTATTTTTGGGAAAACCATTCCAACGCTTGGGATTTTCCTATTCATGCCATTACTTATAGAACACAAGTATTACAAGACAACAACATCAAAGTTGGCGATCGCTACTATGGTGACATAGAATACAATCTCTACCCCCTACCCTATGTTCAGACAATCTATGTACTCCCCATAAATGTCACCATCTATTTCCGGGGTAGCGACGAGCAGAGTACTAGCACATCCGGCTATGCAAAGCATTACAAAGACTACTCCGCTATGAGTCGACGTATAACATATTTTTTCATGAATGCTCCCAAAACACTGAATCATAATCTATATAAGTTTATAGAAGAAACCATACGTGGTACAATCGCCAGAACATATCACTTGATGATGTCGCCCATATATGCAGGTAATGCTGAAGGAGTAAAAAAAGATCTTTTAGAATATGACCAATGGCTTAAAAGAACAGATAAAGAGTTGTATAAGATTTGCGGCAGACAGAAAAAACACGGCATCTCATTCATCCGTTTTTGGAGACTGACAGGTATAAATTTAATGAAACTGCGATAATATGATTCCCAAAATACTTCATTATGTATGGCTAGGTCGTGGAGAACAATCCGATACCATCAAAAGATGTATTGAAAGTTGGAGAAAATACATGCCTGACTATAAAATAATGCTTTGGGATGAAGACACATACGACATAGACAAAGCACCATCATTTGTTCAAAATGCCTACAATGCCAGGAAATGGGCCTTTGCATCTGATTATGTAAGATTATGGGCACTATACAATTATGGCGGAGTTTATCTTGACACCGATACCGAAGTACTAAAGCCCCTTGACAAGTTTCTTTTTCATCGCCTTTTTATCGGAACGCAGGTTTTTTCCGTTGATATATGTAAAAACGAGAAAAAGACAGTAACTAATCTTTCAATGGGGGTAATTGGTTCAGAGCCTCAGCATCCTTATATTAAAGATTGTATGTCGGCCCTGGAGAATTCGAATATAGTTAAAAACGATGGGAGTATCGACACTAAAGTAACAAATTACTCCATGTCGGAAATACTTCAGCAAAAATATAAATTTGTTGTTGAAGACAGAATGCAGGAACTTAAAGAAGGCATTGTAGTATATCCATCAACTGTTTTTGCCGACCGGCTTGCCCCAACTCTTAGCCCCGATGCTTTTACATTCCATTGGGGTGAAATGTCCTGGTTCCAACCCAAACCTAGAGGGTTATTCTACAAAATATGCTGGAATCTCAATTTGATGAAACTCTATCACTGGATTGAAACAAAAAGAAAATGATACCTAAGACAATACATTATTGTTGGTTTAGCGCAGATCCCTATCCTGATCTTGTAAAGAGATGTCTGCGAAGCTGGAAGCGGATGCTGCCAGATTACAAACTGCGGTTATGGGATGGCAATAGTTTCGATTTCGACAGCGTACCATTTGTAAAAGAGGCAATGGCGGCAAAAAAATATGCCTTTGCTGCAGACTATATAAGACTATATGCACTATACACAGAAGGAGGGATCTACCTTGACTCTGATGTTGAAGTTTTTAAATCATTTGAGTCATTCTTAAACAATTCATTTTTTACAGGCACTGAACCATACATAATAGATGATAAGATTTACTATGATTTAGAATGTGCAATTATAGGCTCTGAAAAAGGTCATCCTTTTCTTAAAGAGTCTTTGGATTATTATAATTCAATTCATTATACACCAGAGAATCACCAAACTATTTGTATCACACTTGCACAACTACTAACAAAATACGGTTATACTTCAGAAAACAAACTATACAATCTATCAAACGGAGTCACAGTATACCCTTTGGATCATATCCACGATAAATACAGTTTTTATGACCAAAGTGCCATCCATTGGTGTCAAGCCTCTTGGTTGGACTACCCTGAAAAAAGCCGTCTGTACTATTTCTGCCAACGAAATGGTTTGATGGGTTTCTATCATTGGCTGGAACGAATAAGAGGGACACGTAAAAACTAACGTTTAAAGGTTATAGATTAAAGACTTTATTAGTTTGTTATGAATGTTTGTATTGTGGCTTCCGGTGATTTCTTCTCCGATTATGGCGGAGGGCAGGTATATGTCCGCAACATCGTAAACGAGCTGGCTCTTCATTCGGAAGTTTTCACAACAGTTATTTCTTTCAACGCCGACCTGCAACCTTCAATCAAAGATTACAACGGCATTCAAGTTCACTTTGTAAACGATGAAACATCTTTGTGCAATGCACTAAAAACAATTAAACCAGATATAGTTCACGCAAATGGCAATAAACTCACCACATCTCGTGCGTGTAAGCAACTAAACATTCCTTGCATTGTTACCGCTCATCACGGAGGATTGGTTTGCCCTGCCGGTGCATTGCTAAATACCGATGATGAGATATGCAGCATTCCTGCCAACTACAGTCACTGCCTAAAATGCTACTTGCGAAATACCCCAACTGGATTATTCTGGTATCCATTGTTAAAAAAATATAGCCCAAAGCATTACTGTCGCATAGGGGAACGCCTTGAAAAAATGCCCTCAGTTCCATTCCTTACCCCTATCGGTCGGACTGGACAAATCGTCACAAAAAAACTCCAGGACTGGAATGAACTTGCATCTAATGCAACCCATTTTATTGCACCATCAAACGCCATTGCTGAAGCATTGAAACGCAACGGTTGTCCAATTGACAAAATAACTGTCATCCCCCACGGCATTCCCATATTTCAAACTCCATACCCCGTACTTGATACATCAACCATCAAATTTTACTACGTCGGCCGAATAAATTATATCAAAGGAATTCACATTCTGCTTAAAGCCTTTTCATCCATTGATAATCCAAACATTGAACTTCATCTTATCGGTGGGGCAGAGAACAAGTCCGAGCAAAAATATCAGAACCGACTAAAAAGAGAATACCATAAAGACAAACGTATTGTATGGCACGGCAAACTCCCCTATGAGCAACTGACAGAATCAATCAAAGATTTCCACTGCCTTATCCACCCCACAATCAGCCTAGAGGTGTTTGGCCTTGACATTGCCGAGGCAATTCAGCAAAAGAAATATGTTATTGCAACAAAATGCGGCGGAGCAGAAATGCAGATAAAAAATGATAAGGCAGGAATGTTGGTAAATCCAAATGACGTAAGCGCGATGGCAAATGCCATAAAAAAATTCATTGTAAATCCAATAGTGACCGATAATAAAGCGCGAAGCATTGTTGAACACGTTGAAGAATTGATTGATCTATACAAAAGGATAATTTAACTGCGCCATGCCAAGTTTCTCCGCATTCCGAAAGTATCTGAAAAAACATCCCCATTATATAGGTGTTTTTTTATCTGATATTTGTCACGTATGGTTGTGGAAACTGTCAAGAAAAAAAATAGTTGTACTTACTGCTGAAAGTGGAGGACTGGGCGACTATCTATGGTTCAGAAGTTATTATGAAGCCATCCGTGAACATTACGCTCCTCAAAAATGCAAAATCATTGTGATAGGCATGGCACAATGGGAGCCATTTGTTTATGAAATGGATGCAAATCCAAGCAGAAACCATTTCGACATATTCCGAGCATTTGAGTCGCCCGACAATCCGTTGAAACTTGAAGCTTTTTTTTTCAGATTATTTTACGCGGATGTGTTTGTTAATTTTCGTGAGAGACACTTAACCGGTTTTGTTAAGGCTAAGGAGTACTATTCAGGCAAAGGATGCAAAGATACACGGGAGTATTATGAGACTGCCAACAACAAAGTAATAGGACAATGGTTCCCCCTGCAAGACCAGTTTCGTCACAGACCTCCCCTACTATCTATTAGAGATAAAAGTAGATTATCTGCCCTTGAAGTCCCCTATGTTTTGGTAGCAGAAAAAGGGAACACCCAAGGCAGGTTAACCGAAGAACAAACGATAACAATAGTACGAAGTGTCCTGTCGCAAGGATTTAAAATCTTTTTTAATGGCGATTACAAACGACTGATCAACAACCTTTCAGAACATAATACAAACATTTCCTCTTCACAAATCATTGATGGCTACACATATCCTTTGATAGAATATCCAACCATAGTCAACAATTGTAAATATGTGGTCACAGTAAACACATTCGTATACCATCTTGCTATTCAACTAGAGAAACCTTGTGTAGTAATGAGTGCTAACGAATACGAGTCCGTCAAGTTGGACGCTTCTAATCAAATAATACTATTCAACAAAGATTTGCAACAGGCATATGAAAACAATATGCTGCACAAATATGTTTTCAACAATTCAGTTGGATTAAGTGATATAGAAAACGATAGGATTTCAGATGCTATCCGACGTATAAACGAATGACTAAAAAATGCTTGTATCTGTTATAGTAATCACATATAATTCAGCCCGATATGTATTGCAGACATTGGAAAGTGTCAAACGGCAGATATACAAAGAAATAGAATTGATAGTCAGCGATGACTGTTCTTCAGACGATACGCTTTCGATATGTAATAGTTGGGTTAGTGAAAATAAATCCATATTTATGGATGCGAAAGTGGTTCAAACACCTTCCAATGGTGGAATTTGCCACAACTACAACTATGCATTGCAACAAGCCAAAGGAGAATGGATCAAATTCATAGCCGGTGATGATATTTTAGAAGACAACTGTATTGAACGTTTTGTGGCAAACATAAAGCCCAATATTTTTCTTTACACTTGCATTACAAAACACCTTCAAAACGAAACGGGCGAGATAACTTTATACAATACACGTATACCAGATGATACAGCCTGGAAGCAAGCCAGGTGTATGCTTAAGTATTTGTATTGTATAAACGGGCCTACAATATTCATCGAGCGAAATCATTTGATAGAAATTGGCGGTTTTGAAGAAAAATATCCAATGATAGAAGACTGGCCAATTGCCATACGTTATACAACAAGTGGTATGCGCATAGGAATAGTCAAAGAGCCTTTAGTGCAATGGCGCATTTACGGCAATAGTATTTCACACTCAAATCATTCATTTGCCATTTCGCTTCGTGAAGCCTGGTACGATTACACAATGCGTTTCTGCTGGAAATACTTTTTACCCCTGCACTTATATCATCATTGGCTGAACCACTGGCTGTTAAAACACAACAATGACGGATTTTCCTTTAAAATCATGGGATATTTATTAAGGTGTGTGGATTTTGTAAATGTCAAACGGAAGATTCTCCCTATTGACAATGAACCATATCAACTTGTAAAACAATCAGAATTGTAACCCACTATGGAACAGAAAAAAAATCTTTCCATAATTACGATCAACTACAACAATCTGTTGGGTCTTCAAAGGACTATTGACAGCGTTTTGTCACAATCCTTTGAAGACTATGAATGGATTGTTGTAGATGGAGGTAGTACCGACGGCAGCAAAGAATTGTTAGAAAAAAATCAAGAATACTTTTCATATTGGTGTAGTGAGCCAGACAAAGGAATTTACAATGCGCTTAACAAAGGGCTTCAACTTGCACATGGCAATTACATACAATTTCTAAATAGCGGAGATTGGCTATACGAAAACACGACTTTGGAAAAAGTATTTACTATCATTGACGAAAAAGATGATATCTATTATGGAGATAATATCCAGGTCAATGGGGACAACAATATAAATCCATATAATTATCCTGACGAATTAGGATTTCTTTTCTTCCCATATAACAACATCTGTCACCAGGCCACTTTTTACAGACGAAGCCTGTTTGAAAACAATCTATACGACGAATCCTTTTCCATAGTCTCCGATTGGGCAATGAATCTGAAACTACTGTTCAGTGGTGCAACTTTCAAACATCTAAATCAATTCATTGTTTACTACGACAACCAAGGACGCAGTTCTGCTGCAGACCAAAAACATCATATCGAACGTACAGCCGCTTTCAACAAATACGTTCCACAGCAAATCAAAATAGACTTGGCAAAATATGAGAAAAACTTTTATTTTTCACGTCACCGCAAATCAACCCGTTGGATAATGGACAAGTCTATTACTTTTACGCAATGGTTGGACAAAAAACTATCTCAAAAAGAGTCCAAGCGAAATATATGAAAAACAACATTATTCCTAATTGGGTTTCATACGGAATACTTTTCATAACAGCATTTTTATTCGTATTCCTTTTTTCCTGTACCACTTCGCCGTTGTACGAGCACCATCCTTTCTGGTTCCACGGCGATAGTGGTATTTTCCAGGAAATGGGCGTCTGTTTGGCTCAAGGCGGTACACCTTACATTGATCTTTTTGACCACAAGGGTCCCATATTATGGTTTATTCAAGCATTGGGGATACTGATAAGCCCTCGATGGGGAATAATGATTCTTCAATCAATATCCCTATCTATTACACTGATTCTCTGGAACAATTTAGTACATATTCTTACACAGAGGCAAATACCATCACTCCTAATTTCATTTTGTGGGCTGTTCTTCCTTATGGCATTCTACCAGCGTGGAAACCTTTGTGAAGAATGGAGTCTGCCGTTTATCAGTTTGCCTATATTCTTCTACATTCTTCGATGGAAAACAGAGTCTTCATACAAACACTTAGATTGTTTCATCATTGGTCTTTGTGTCGGTAATTTGGCAATGATTCGCCTAAACAATACAGCACCGATAATCGGATTTGTGTTATGGCACATCATTTATTGTATAAAAGGAAAAGAATACAGACGCTTATGGAATGACATTGCACTTATTTGCTGTGGAATAGCTATTGTATTGTTTGTTTGTTCCGTTTTTTACTTTATAAAAGCGGGTTGGCCGGGTGTTTATGAAATGTTATACGGTACATTTCTTTTCAATTTTATTTATATAAAAAAAAGTAATGTGTTACCTTGGAGTACACTTATACAACACTATATTCCTTCAGTTTGTTTTATAATTATTACTATCATATATTTAATTCGCAAAAGAACATATTTAAACATTGTCGTTCCTATACTGATTTCATACATTGTCACATTATGTGCTATTGGTCTTTTGGGGTTTATTCATTATATGATATTATTTATTCCTTTGTTTATTATTACAATGGGTTTGTCACTTGTAATTTCAATTAAACCAGCATATATATTCTATTTTATTTCCATTACTCAAGTCGCTATACTCGGATATGATGCAGCGGACCATCTTTTATTCCGTCTTCGAGGAAAAAAAGCAAATACCGAAATAAACGACGGTTTTCATCGCTTTATATCGTCCTTGCCCTCCAACGAAAACAAGTCAATCTACAATGCAGGATTAAACCATATGGGTGCTGGACTTTTTGCCGACGAAAACACATATCAATGTAATCGAATCATATACAAGAGCCACTCTGACATTTCCACACATCTACAAGAATACGAAGCCAAACACAGCATCAAAGATATGCAACCTATATGGATACTAACCCAAAGTCCAAGACCTGAAGCCACAGACGATTATATGCAGACCAATTACACCATTGTAGACTCCATTCCTGGAGGTGAGTTCGACCCAATCTGGTGCTGGAAGAGAAAAACAAGTACAAATCTCTATAATTGAACGAATAAGTACTCGTGCAATCTGGTCGCTTCACTCAAAATCAAAACATAATTCAATTGAAAAATCTAAAAAAATAAAATTCGTATCATTCGTCTGATTCGTGTTCATGAAATCTTTAACCTTTAGCCTGCAATCTTTAAACTTTATTATTGTCTTTAAACTATAACCTTTAAACTTTATTAATGCAACCCGTAATTAGATTCGAAAACGTCGGTAAACTTTACCGTCTTGGTACTGTCGGTACCGGGACCATAGCGCATGACATACAACGCTGGTGGGTAACCAGTGTGCTTCATAAGGAAGACCCATATTTACAAATTGGAGAAACCAACGACCGCAGTACAAAAGGCTCTTCCGAATATGTATATGCTCTCAAAGACATCAATCTCGAAGTCCAGGAAGGCGATGTCCTCGGTATCATCGGGAAAAACGGTGCTGGAAAAAGTACTTTGCTAAAGCTCTTAAGTCGCGTCACAGCACCCACTACTGGCAAAATATATACTAAAGGTCGCATTGCTTCATTGCTTGAAGTCGGCACCGGATTCCATCCTGAACTCACAGGCCGCGAAAACATCTATATGAACGGTTCCATCCTTGGAATGAAAAAACACGAGATTGACCGCAAACTGGATGAGATAATTGACTTCAGCGGCTGTGAGCGATACATAGACACCCCTGTCAAACGTTACAGCAGCGGTATGATGGTACGACTCGGATTTGCCGTCGCCGCACATCTTGACCCCGAAATTCTTGTCGTAGATGAAGTCCTTGCCGTTGGTGACGCAGAATTCCAGAAGAAAGCCATCGGCAAAATGCAAGACGTCAGCAAAGGGCAAGGAAGGACTGTACTGTTTGTGAGTCATAACATGACAAGCGTAAAAAATCTATGTACAAGAGGTATCATTTTAAAAGATGGCACAATAGATTACACAGGGGACATTAACGAGACTATTCGCCAATACTTGAAAGATCAAGAAGAGAGATCCATTATGTCCGTAAATGAAATCAAAGACAGATCTGGAAACAAATTACTTTGTTTTACCGACATAAAATTTTACAATTCTAACGGCATTGAAACAAATACGTTCAATGTAGGTGATGAAATGACAATTACTGTCTTTTTTGATTATCAGAGTTCTATAAAAAATGCGAAAGTCTCAAGAATCGACATTGGTATTAGAGATTTATACGATGTTTCTATTGCTTGGTTAAGTTCATACATCTACCAAGAGAGAATCGATCTATCAAAACGTTGTATTTCATTCAGAATTCCTCAAATACACCTCAATGAGGGTGTGTACAACATTAATTTATACTCAACGGTGGACAATGAAGTTGCTGATTGGGTCAAAAATGTATCTTCTATTAATATTTTTTTTGGAAATTACTATAAAAATGGACAAACATTACCAGCCGATCAATGTCCATATGTTACAGACTTTAAAATAATAGATAAATGAGAATCAGCATTTTTAAGCGAACTTGGTACAAATTATTTGGAATCCAACAGCAGATGGATTATTTTAACGGAATAACCAACAGATTATCTGCATTAGAAGGTCGTCAAGAAGAAATACTTTATTCAGAATACTTCCATGATATTTCAAAGGATTCAGATTGGTATAAATATAAAAATATTTCTCCAAGCGGTTGGGCTATCAACTATAAGGGAATGTGGATCATCTACAATATTTTAACAAAAATACATCCACACAACATTCTTGAATTCGGATTAGGTCAATCCTCAAAACTCATTCATCAATATGCAAATTATTTCTCAGGAACGACAGCCATAACATATGAACATGATACTAATTGGGCCTCTTTTTTTTTGAAAGATGTTGAAGGGAAATATCATGTAAACATTCATTTCGCTGAAATTGAGAAAACAATTTATAAAGGATTTGAAACTTTGTCTTACAAAGACAATTGTAAAGAGTTAAAAAACTCCAAGTTTGATTTCATTCTTGTAGATGGGCCGTTCGGTTCTGATCATTATTCAAGATCACAGATATTACATATCGTTCCCTATTGTCTAAACAAGTCATTTTGTATCCTTATTGACGATGCCGAGCGGAAAGGTGAACAAGAGACAATTAATGAATTAAGTAGAATTTTTAATGATAATCACATTAATTATTGTTATGCTTCATTTTGTTCTACAAAATCTATAGCGTTGTTTTGCTCTACCGATTTCCAATTTTTGACTACCGTATAGAGATCCCAACAAAAAATAAGAATATAAGCCATCTCTGATATATTTCCAAGCAATTCAAGGTTTGATATGCCATCTATTTCTATAGTAATACCTTCATACAATAGAGCACAAACAATCACAAGGGCATTGGATAGTGTTTTACGACAAACCTTTTCTGATTGGGAATGTATTGTGGTTGATGATCACTCAACAGACAACACAAGTGAGATCGTTAGAAAATACTGTGAGATCGACGGCCGATATATACTAATTACAAACGAATTAAAAAAAGGTGCCAATGGAGCTAGAAATACGGGAATAATCCATGCAAATGGGGAATATGTTTCCTTTCTTGATAGCGATGATTCATGGTCAATGACGATGCTTCAAAAGCAAATTAGTCTATATAGATCAGATAAAAAAATTGGATGCATTTATTCTGACATTCATTTAATAAATAATGAGGGCGTTGAGCATCCATTTGGCATTCCATTAGGGGTAGAAGGCTATTGCTATTCTAAAGTGTTGGAGCAAGGTTATTTAGTAGCAACATCCGCACTATCCGCCAAACGAGAATGCTTGCTGAATGTTGGAATGTTTGATTTAGACTTACCTGCATCTCAAGATGATGACATATGCTTTAAATTGGCGAAAAAATACAAAATAGGTTATTTATCGAATGAATTAACTTATATGTTTATAGATTCTGATAATCGCATTTCAGATAATTCCGCTAAAGTTGCTATGGGTTGGTGGATGCTGTGGAACAAGTATGAAAATGACGTGTTACAGTATTGCGGGAAAGCAACGATGAAAAAGCACTATAAGGAATGCCTTCATAACTTCATTCACTTAAATAATGTAAAAATGTCAAGGAAAGCATTTAAAAAGTATTCTCAATTTGGTGGAGTTCTTCCCATAAAACATAAAATGTGGCTAATGGCTTATTATTTATCTAATGGATATATCAACTATATTAATCGAAAAACTAAAAATGCATTATGATAGAACAAATCACATACAACAACAAACTCCTCGCTATAATCATTCGTGCCAATTATTACGAAGAAGGTATATCATTTTTTACACCGGATGACTTTTCTCAGCAGTTAGGGTATATGAATCGTCCAAAAGATTATGTAATCGCACCACACGTGCATAATCTGGTGGAGAGGAAAGTTGATTTAACCCAGGAAGTTCTTGTAATCCGTTCGGGGAAAGTTCGTGTTGATTTCTATGACGATGACCGCAACTATTTAGAGAGTCGCATCCTGCAAACAGGAGACATAATTCTACTCGCACACGGAGGACATGGTTTCAAAATGCTTGAACCAACGGAAATGGTTGAGGTTAAACAAGGTCCTTATTGTGGTGAATTGGATAAGATTCGTTTCAATCCTGTTGATGATAATAACGTAATAATCAAATGAGCATGGATACCTTTATTCCCGTTTGCGAACCCACCCTTCTCGGCAACGAACTGAAATATGTAACTGATGCCGTCCAAACTGGTTGGATTTCTTCGGCTGGTAAATACGTCACCGAATTTGAGCAAAAGTTTGCCGATTATTGTGGATGCAAATATGGTGTTGCTGTATGCAATGGAACTGTTGCTCTACATCTGGCTTTGGTCGCCCTCGGAATAGGCAAGGGTGACGAAGTCATTATTCCTGATTTCACTATGATTGCCACTGCATTTGCAGTGTGCTATACTGGTGCTATTCCAGTATTTGTCGATGCCGACCCTGAGACATGGAATATTGATGTGACCAATATCGAGGAGAAAATTACTTCTCGTACCAAAGCCATCATCCCCGTCCACCTGTTCGGTTTGATGTGCGATATGGACGCCATCAATTCCATCGCCCTAAAATACAACCTTAAGGTTCTGGAAGACGCAGCAGAGGCACACGGAGCAGAATATAAAGGCCGTAAAGCCGGCTTCTGCTCAGACCTCGCCGCTTTCAGTTTCTTTGCTAACAAAAACATTACTACCGGCGAAGGAGGTATGGTGGTAACCAATGACGAACAATTATACAATCGGTTACGCTACCATAAAAATATGTGCTTCCCCTTGGATGGTCCCCGCAACTACCTACACGACGATATAGGGTTCAACTACCGTATGAGTAACGTGATAGCCGCCATCGGATTGGCTCAAGTGGAGAAAGCTGATGAGTATCGGCAAATGAGAATCCGCAACAACCAACTTTATCGGGAATTATTAGCCAATGTTCCAGGAATTCAATTCCAAAGCCATAACGACAACTATCTCAATGTCGCTTGGATGAACTCCATTTTAATCGATTCCATCAAATACGGCCACACGAGAGACCAACTTCGAGATCATTTGAAACAAATAGGTATAGACACCCGTTTGCTTTTTGAAGGTATGCATAAACAGGTTTCATTAAAACGTTTTGGTTGCAATTGTTCGGATAAATATCCTGCGACAGAATTCATTTCAAAGAATGGACTTTACCTGCCTTCTGCGAGCAATCTTTCTTCTGATTTAATTTATATTATTTGTCAAAAAATTAAACAATTTGCCCTGTGAAAATTGGAATATGGTTAAATTCTGATTACTCTCCAGAAGTTGGAGGGGGTTATTCATATTACAGTCGTCTTATTGATGGCATTGACAATTATTTCTTCTCTAACGACATAGATTTGTATTATATTACAGAAGGAGCAAATACGCCTAATCTTCATCGGCCGATAATTCATTTATCATATAGTCCAGAACCTCTATTGATTAAAGAAAGAATACTGCGCAAACTGCCTCTATTTCGCCACAAAGTAAAACAAGCCATTAAACAAAGAAATGAGCAGAACAAGATTAATCAATATACTAAAGCATTACAATCTAATGGTATTAAACTAATATACTACCCCATTCCATACCTCTGCCCCCTACCCGATTTTCCATTTGTTATTACACACTGGGACATTGGCCATCGCAGTACATTTGCTTTCCCTGAAGTAGTGGGTAAGGATGCTTTTTTAGAAAGAGAAATTTTCTATAATAATATTATTCCAAAAGCACTGTTAATTTTTTGTGAATCGGAAAGTGGGAAAAAAGAATTAAATAGACTTTCGCTAATTGATGAATCTCGAATAAGAGTAGTAAATCTATTTGCAGGTTCAAGTTTGTCCTCATTCGTTGCACCACAAAAACAACAAGATTTACTTAATAATTATGGAATATTCAAGGAGAAATATTTCTATTATCCAGCTCAGTTTTGGGCACACAAGAATCACTACACTCTACTTAAAGCGTTTATAATTTTTAAAAGAGAATTTCAAGATTACAAATTAGTCTTTTCTGGAGCAGACAATGGTAATCAAAAATACATAAAACACACCGTTGAACAACTGGGATTAACAGACAATGTGGTATTTACAGGGTTTATAAGCAACGAGGCCGTTAACGCCTTATATCGTAATGCCATAGCTTTGATTATGCCCACATTGATGGGCCCAACAAATATGCCTTTACTTGAAGCAATGGAACTTGGTTGTCCTGTCATATGCTCTGATTTGCCTGGACACCGTGAAGAACTTGGAGATGCCGCTATATATATAAATCCTATGAGCACAGAAGATATTTCTCTGGCGATGAAAACAATGATAACAAAGCGAGATGATTACGTCAAAAAGATAATAGAACAGCGCAAAAACACATTTTTTAGTCTCGATAACGCTCTCAGAGCGATTAATACCCACCTTCTAGATGCCACAGCTATTCGAGAGTGTTGGGAATAATAATATATTTATGCCACAGCTTTCTATAATTATCCCCACATTTAATAGCGCCCTTATATTACACAAGGCAATATATAGTATTGTAAGTCAAACCTTCACCGATTGGGAAGTGTTAATAATGGACGGAGGGTCTACAGACAATACAATTGAAATTGCAAGTTCATTTAACAATAACCGTATTCGCATTTTTTCAGAGTCTGATGATGGGATATACGACGCAATGAACAAAGGAATAATAAAATCATCTGGTAAATGGTTATATTTTCTCGGAAGTGACGACTATCTTTTTTCCAAAGACGTTTTGTCTAAGGTATTTGAAAATAATTTGGATGGCATAGATGTTTTTTATGGAGATGTATGTGCTCCTCAATTAGACAAACGTCATTTGGGCGAATGGTCAATCGAGACTCTACCCTACAACAGATGTCATCAAGCAATCTTCTATAGAAAAACAATATTCAAAAAGACAGGACTTTACAATCTTAAATATTCAGTTTTGGCGGATTATGCCATAAATCTTCAATGGTTTCTCAGAAGCGATATTAAGGATTTATATTGTCCTATTAGTATAGCTACATTTACTTCAGGTGGATATAGCGAAATAAATTTCGATGACGCTTTTTATGAAGACTATGAAAATATTCTATTTCGATATGGATTTAGACGTTTCGATTTAAACCGTAAAATTGATATTGTCTATTCTTTATACAATAAAAGCTCAAACTTTTTCAGCAGAGTATTTTTCTTCTTATTACACAAATGCTTAATTACATACAGACTAATATCTGTCCGTTAAGATATAAATAGAAAGGTTCAATCCTCAACCTAAACAGGCGGTCCAATGAATTGATTTCATAGAATTCTATGATAATATTGTCCATATATGAAGTCTTCTAAAGTCAATAAATCTTCTGAATACGAAAAAGGATTGGTTTCAATTGCTATTCCAGCTTATAAAAGAACTTATCTTGCAGAGACTATTGAGAGCGCATTAAATCAAACATACAACAATTTTGAATTAATAATCGTCGACGATCATTCTCCATACAAATTAGATGAAGTAGTCAACCAATTTAATGACAAAAGAATCAGGTATTTCAAAAACAAAATAAACCTCGGAAGAAGAAGTATAGTATACAACTGGAACCGATGTTTGGATTATGCTAAAGGTGAATTTTTTGTTTTATTATGTGACGACGATGTGCTAATGCCAAATTTTGTCTGTGATTTGTTAAAGCTAGCGGCTAAGTATCCAAAATGCAATGTGTTTCACGCAAGGAAAATCGAAAAAAATGAGAACACGGGATTATTAACCAACACCCAGGCTTGGCCCGAGTTTGAACAATATGAGTCTTTCATAGAACAATACTTTAGCAACAACAGGAGACACACCATTTCAGAGTTTATGTACAGAACACCAACCATAAAGAGAATAAAGTATAAAGTGTTTCCTGTAGGTTTTTATTCCGATGACGTTTCTTTGATACAATTATCAAAAGATGGTGGCATTGCTTCATCTAATGAGAGTCTTTTAATGTTCCGTTTTTCAGATGAACACATATCTTCAAATGGTAATTATAATATTGGCAAAGTTCGTGCTATGAGGAAATATCTTAGGTGGATAAAGAGAAACTCTTGCTGTAAAAAATATTACACAACAAAAAAAGAACAAGAAACAAGTATTGCTATTGAATATTTCCTTAAATGTAATGGTCTAAAAAAAATATTCACTATTCCTTATATACCTTGGACTCGTACAAATCTACGAATAATCCGGAGGGAATTATACAAAATGATTTTGAATTAATGTATAGCCATATAGAATTCAAGCATATACAATTTTTGATAATCTATGAATAAAGAAAGAATCATTGTTTCTTTAACAACTTGGGAAAAACGTTTCAGTAATATTCCAGCTGTTCTTGATACAATATTTTGTCAAACAAGACCTCCCGACCTGATTGTTCTTAATTTGAACGAAGACGAAATCGTTCCAGATTATGTAAATGAATACTTGACCACTCATAACGTAATTATCAACCATGTCCCATATAAAAAAGTATACAAAAAAATAATCCCTACACTTAAACGGTTTCCTGACGATTGCATTATCAGTATTGACGATGACTGGCTATATCCACCAACAATGATTGAAGATTTGTGGAATACCCACCTCAAGTATCCTAACAATCCTATCAGTGGCAACAGGGAATTCATAAATGGATACACTTGCCATTGTGGTTGTGCATCTTTGACAAAAGCATCTTTTTTCGATAATATTGATCTAATTGATCAAGAAGTAATGAACAACTGTCTGAGCGATGATGCAGTGTACACTTATTTTTCTGTTCGTTCAGGTCATCCTTACGTTTGGGCAAATAATGTTTACTTCACCAATATGGAACCTTATAACCCTGCCGAATCTTACACACTTTCTGACTGTTTAATTGATGCCATTGGACTTACCTGGAACTATTTGAGCACCCGCTTCGGAAGTTTGCCACCTTTAATTGAACTATTATTACAAGACAAAATGCTTGCAAATCTTCTTATAAAGAAGCAGGAACTTGAAATCTCCAAAGCATTTTCCGACGGTAAAAGTTCTATTCAATCAACAACAGCATATAAATTTTGTAGTGCCATTTTTAAACCGTTTCGTTGGCTATTTCCTAAAAAATGAATGTATGGATTGCCTCCCAAATATAATAATTATTCCAATTCATAAGACAATCTTATCGGAAGATGAAATGTTGTCGTTGCGTCAATGTGCGCTGATCCTCAAAAGTCATCCAATATGTATTGTTTGCTCGGAAGAACTCGATGTGTCATCATATATTGATGTACTTTCTGATTATGGAGCAAATTGGATAATTGAACGTTTTCACCCACGGTTCTTTGATGGTATAAAAGGCTATAACCATTTAATGATGGACAAGGCATTCTACAAACGCTTTGTCAACTATAAATATATGCTTATTTACCAATTAGACGCCTGGGTGTTTCGAGATGAGTTGGATGAATGGTGTAAAAAAGGTTATGACTATATTGGTGCACCTTGGATTGAAGAAGATAATACAGGGAAAATGACACTTACCGGAGTGGGCAATGGTGGATTCTCGCTACGCAGAGTCCAACATTTTTTTAATGTTTTGAACCACAAGGGCTCTGTGAGAAATGCTTCACAACTCGATTTGTCTTCCACACTAAAAAATAAAATATACAAGTTCTTTTATAATCTCGGATATCAAAACACCATTTCATACTATAAAAAAGATCCCACCCTCTACGAAGATATTTTTCTTAGCATATTTCTGTCAAACACAAAACTTCGTGCAAAAATGCCGACTCCTGAAGAAGCCAGTCTTTTTGCTTTTGAGAAAAAACCTTCTTTTTTATTCTCAAAAAATGGTCAATTGCCTTTCGGCTGCCACGCCTGGCGAAAATATGATTATGACTCATTTTGGATTAATTATATAAAATAGTACCAGAAAAATGCCACCTGTAATATCAGTCATTGTACCTTGTTACAATCAGGGAGAATATCTTGCAGAGACACTTAATAGCATAGTAAACCAAACATTTACTAACTGGGAGTGCATTATCGTTAATGATGGATCCTCTGATTGTACAACAGAAACAGCGAATCCTTTCTGTGTCAAAGATCAGCGATTCCATTATATAGAACAACAAAACCAAGGATTAGCCTCGGCTCGAAACAACGGAATAAAAGCTTCTGTTGGAGAATATATCCTACCATTAGACGCTGACGACCTGATTGATCCAACTTATATAGAAAAAGCAATCAAACACTTTCAAGAACACTCAGAAACATCAATCGTTTATTGCCGTGCAAAACTTTTCGGGGCGGTCAATCAAGACTGGGATTTACCCCAATATAACTATGAATCATTTATCTGGATGAACTGTATTTTTTGTTCCGCAGTATTCAAACGTGCTGATTACGATAAAACCATTGGATATAATCCAAATATGAAATATGGATTTGAAGATTGGGATTTATGGCTTTCAATATTATCAAAAGACTCTATCGTATATCAAATAGACGAGCCCCTGTTTTTCTACCGAAAGAAAATTCAATCAATGACAACTACGACTCACGAGCAAATGAGGGAGCTATACTCCATTATCTATAACAATCACAAAGATATCTACGAACCATATTGTTGCCATTTGATCGAATATAAAAACGCAAGCATACTTTTAGAAGAAGAATCGCACAACGCAATTCTAAAAGTAAAGGCATCTAAATCATACAGGCTAGGGTATTTTATTCTTCATCCTATTTACAAACTGCTGAACGCATTCAAAAAGAACAGATATGAATGAGCAACCTTTGTTTTCAATATTAATTGCCAACCACAATGATGGCAAGTATATAAAAGATGCCCTAGCAAGCGTTGAAAAACAAACATACAAGAATTACGAGGTTGTCATCGTCGACGATGGGTCGAATGATGATTCCAACGTAATATTAAAAGAATTAGAATCAAAATCAAACTATCGCGTTTATTATAATGACGGGAATCATGGATGCGGATTTACCAAAAGAAAATGTGTAGATTTGGCAAATGGGGACATCTGTGGCTTTTTAGACGCCGACGACGCTCTTACTCCCGACGCATTGGAAGTGATGGTCGCGAGCCACTTAAAACATCCAGCTACCAGCATTATCTATTCAAGATACCATTTCTGCAACAAGGATCTTGTGCCATTGTACATCTCCAATCATCAATGTACAATACCAGATAATAGCAGTTTTCTTGAATACAAGCGAGGAGCCATATCCCACTTTGTGACATTTAAAAAGTCATTTTACTATATGACATTAGGCATTAATGACCAGTTTCGTATCGCTGAAGACCTTGACCTTTACTTTAAAATGGAAGAAGTAGGCAAAACTCTTTTCATCGATAAGCCATTGTACTATTACCGAAATGGTACCGGAAACAACACATCGCTCAATGAAAACGTTGTCAAGGCCTCATATTGGGAGATAATAGCCAAAACCGAAGCCTGCCGCAGACGCAATTTAAGTTATGAGGCAGTGGAATTGCCTATGATTGAGGAAATTACAAACTCCATTTTATCATACAAAACCGATAAAATCACACATTCTAAAGAATATAAACTTGGTTATTATTTTCTCCATCCAATCTTTACTATAAAAAAAATATTATCATTATTCAGTTTTTAAACATATTTTTTTAAGCATTTATTAGTATCATAATCGGATGAAAAAATACACTACTGCATCTTTTGATGTATTTGACACTTGTATAACTCGCTCTTGTGGCTCCCCTGATAATTTTTTAGATGTTTTATCTACAAAAGTATTTAAAACTAATGTTGACGAGACAACTAGACAACAGTTTATTCTCTATAGAAAAGAAGCAGAAGAAATCTCATTTTGCAACAATAATAAAGCCACAATATATGACATTTATAATACCTTGTCATTCAACAATCCGCATCTTAAAGAAAAAGAAGAATTGATAGAAATAGAAATAGAATTAGAAGCCTGCGTCTGTACTCCAGTCTTTTCTGTCAAAAATCTAATAGAACAGTTAAGGGCATCAAACGTCCATATTATTTTTATTTCAGACATGTATTTACCCTCATCTGTTCTCAAACCTATATTATTTAGAAATGGTATTATAAAAGACAATGACGAGTTATATATTTCATGCGACTATGGCTATTCTAAAAAAAACGCCAGTTTATTTGAATATATTCATGAGAAAGAAAAGATTGAATATGATGATTGGATCCATTATGGTGATAATAAACTAGCTGATATTATTTCGCCCAGCAGACTTGGTATTCATACCGTACTTGTCAATCATACATACAACATTTATCCAAAAAGATTGTACAAGTCTACAGATATGTTTAAATTCAAATATCGTAGCATTCTAGCTGGATTATCAAGATCTCTCTACCATTCATTCTCTTCCAACAACCGCAAGGCTTTAATCACAGATATTATAGCACCTTTATACTGTTCTTTTATTAATAGTATTTTTATTGATGCAACTCAAAAAGGCATATCAAGATTATTTTTTTGTGCTAGAGACTGTTATCACATATATAATATGGCGAAAGTAATAAATCAAAACTATCCCCATATTATCATAAAATACCTATATATTTCTAGAGAAGCCTTAAAGAACACGTCTACCGAAATCCTAATGTCATATTTTATTCAAGAAGGTGTTGCATCAAAAGAGCAATTATGTGCAATTGTTGATGTTACTACAACAGGTCAAACACAGACAATTATTAATCAATTATTAACCACAAATAATTATAATTTAATACATGCGTATAATCTTATTAAATATGATTCACCAAACAAAAAATACTCAGACATCCTGTCAATTGATTTTTGTAGACAAAAATATGCTCAAATTAATAATACCACAAAACTACTATTTGAATTAAAGGTAGTTGCACCACTAATAGAATCTATTTTTTCTGTAAATCCAGAGAAAAGGACTGTCGGGTATCAAAAAGAAGGAAAGAGGACGACCCCCATCTTCTCAAAAATAAATACAAATCAAGATTGTATACAAAAGGATATTGAGTATATGGAAAACTATCAGACTTCAATACTAACCGAATATGCTAAAAGTTATATCACTCTTGGTTTGGGTATTTTTTCAAATACAATTCTAACAGAAATCGCCATTAAGCAACTTAACGATTTATTTCTTATTCCAGAGAAACTATATATTAAGGGATTACAGGATTGTAAACTTATTGAAAATGGCAAAATAATACCCTTTATCAAAAAAGAAAAACTTTTTTATTTATTAATAGATAGAGGGAAAAGCACATTATGGGATAGAGCAACTGTTATTTACAATCTACCTATTTTTTTGTCAAATATATTTATAAAACAAAGAATTGTAAAAAAAATATATGATTAATATAGTTACCATTTTAGGCGGATTAGGTAATCAGATGTTTGATTATGCTTTCTTTTTAAGTTTAAGAAAGAAAACAAATAAAATAAATTTAATAGACGTGGACCAAAGCGTGAATCGTCATTTTGGTCTTGAAGTATTCAGAATATTTAATACAAAATACTTCTATCGTTATAAATTCCTTGCTTTACTTAAGATTTTATTTCCCATCATTGATCGAAAAAAGAGGACAATTAGACAAACTAATAGCTTGAACTTTGACCCTTCAATTTATTATAATAAAATCAAAATAGCTTACTATTACGGTTATTGGCAATCTGAAAAATATTTCAAAGACATTGAAGATGATGTTAGAAAGGCTTTTTCATTTAAAAATAAACTAATAAATAAAAAAAATATAGAATTAACTAAAGTCTTAAGAAAGACTAACTCAATATCCATTCATATACGAAGAGGTGACTATTTAAAAGAAACAGGATGGGATACATGTGATATCCATTATTATATGAGAGCAATTGAATATATTAAACAGAGAGTATCAGATTGTTCTTTTTATTTTTTTTCAGATGATATTACTTGGTGTAAAGAACATTTCCTTGACAATAATTATATATTCATTGATTGGAATTTTGGTAAAAACAGTTGGCAAGACATGTTTTTAATGAGTCAATGTAAACACAATATTATTGCAAATAGTACTTTCAGTTGGTGGGGGGCGTGGCTTAATACAAACACAAAAAAAATTGTTATTGCACCATCTGTTTGGTTCAAAAATCTAGATAATAATGATTGCAATATTATTCCTGATTATTGGATAAAAATGTAACCACATTATATATAATTAAATTATTGTATCTCAGCAAATAATAATTCATTATTTCATAATACCTTTATTATTTAACAATCTGGTATAATGATTTCTGTTGCCTTATGTACCTATAATGGTGAAAAATACATCGCCACTCAAATTAAATCCATTTTGGAACAATCCACTCCTGTGGATGAAATAGTCATTTGTGATGATGGTTCAACCGACAGCACTATCGCAATTCTGGAGGAATTGAAGCAGAACTGTTCCACGAACATTGTTATTCATAGCAACACACAAAACCTTGGTGTTTGTGCTAATTTTGAATTAGCCATTTCCTTTTGCAAAGGAGACATCATTTTTTTATCGGACCAAGATGATATTTGGAATCCTAATAAAGTAAAAACAATTGTATCCTGGTTTGATACACATCCACAGAAAACAGTCGTTTTTACAGATGCAGAACTAATTACAGAAGAAGGAGCTTTTTTTTCAGATAAAACACTTTGGGATTGTATCGGATTTAATAAAAAAATGCAGAGTTACTTTGACAAAGGTCTTTCTTTAGAAAGTTTTTTTATAAACAAGGCTACCGGGGCAACAATGGCTATAAGAAAAGGAATGTGTTTTCCCTTTAGCCAATACTGTAATAACGACAATGTACTTCACGATTACTGCATTGCTTTGAAAGCATTGGATAACGATGAATTGGGTTATATTGACAAGCCATTGATAAAATATCGTTTACACGGCAATCAGCAAGCTGGAATCAGTTACCAACTACAACATCCTGAAATCTTTAGCAATATTCATCGACCTTTGTGCAATATACCTGAAGCCTTCCCTTTTGAAAACAAACGGAGTAAGGATCACGCACTATTTGGACACAAAAGAGCCAATTCAACATTGTTTCAAACTATTATTCACATTATGAGCTATACAATAATATATAAAAGGTTTTTTCTTCTGTTCTATTTATATGACATAAGCTATAAAACAAAAACTTTATAGAAGAAAAAGAAAATCGATTTGTTTATAAGCTCAAAAAACAAACCACAAAATTAAAACTCATTTGGACCAAACCAATACTAGTCGGATAGATTACATTGACCTCGTCAAAGGGTTTGCTATACTATGGATTGTATGGTGGCACGCTGGTGTTCCTGCATTTGCACAACCATATTACCACGTACCAGTTTTTTTCTTTCTCTCTGGCTTGTTCTTTAACAAAAAGGACTCTTTTGTTGTTTCCACACAGAAAACAATTCAACGCATTGGCATCCCATTTCTCTTTTTCTACACTATTTCCTATCCCTATAGGATGATAGTTTATCTATGGGATCACAGAACGCTCTCTGGATTCCGATGGAATTGCATCCTTGATTTATTTAAAATCGAATGGCGAGCCGATTACCTTTATGTGAATGTTCCATTGTGGTTCTTGGTTTGCCTGTTCGTTTTGCAAATATCCTATTTTTTTATTAATAAATTACCACAATGGAGTATTTGGATTATTGCAATTGGCGGTGCAGTCTGCTTTGTATTTACACAATTTATTCCGACACCGCTTATGATAAATGATGCCATGCATTATATTACATACTTCGCAATTGGTTCTTTAGTCGGCAAAAATCTACTTGATTATATCAAAACAAATAAAAACAGACTTATTGTTATACTAGTTTCTATTACAGTTTATTTGACTGCTAAATTATTTATAAGTCTTCATGTAACAAATACGTATACAAACAACATTTTAATACACGTCCAAACTTTTTCTTTCATTTTCTTTATAATTTCAGTCTTCTCTTTTTTTAACAACAATAAACTATTGTCCTTTCTACGTTTTTATGGTAATAATTCCATTATTGTCTTGGGTTTACATGTGCCAGTATTGATAATTTTTCAAAGAATTGGCCATAAAATATGGGGCGATTTTGGTTTATGGGGATCGTTTACCTGCACCATATGTACAATCATGGCACTATTCCCCATCATATTACTACTGAAAAGGTATGTACCATTTTTGATTGGGAAAAATAATAATATTGTAAAACAGCAGTAAATGTTTTGCGTTTTTAGTATATAGGGTAATTCTTATGTGAACTAACTTATTTGCTTAACATGTAATACTGAATCCTTTTTAGATTGACCTATGCATTACATAAAATTCAATTATGTCTTTTGGACGGTTGCCATAATAATATTGACGCTCTATAACCTCACGCCGGCACTAAATAGTTTCGACACGGAGTATTACATTCTTGCAGGGCAGAAATTTCTTGATGGCAAGATTGATTGTCTGCGCACACCAGTCTACCCTCTTCTGTGTCAGACATTCATCAAATTGTTTGGCGAGTCAGGGATGCCTACGGCAATGACGGTTTTTCAGAGCCTTATTTATCTTGTCTCTCTTGTTTCTCTTCAACATATTGCCAACTATACTATCAAGAATAAAACCATTCGGTTTATTACACTATTCTTTTACATTCTATGCATAGCACCCGGATGGTGTAACGAAATCCTAACAGAGTCTTTGAGCTTATCTGGTTGTGTGATTATGATTGACCTCGTGCTTTCGTATGTCTACAAACCATCTATTGCAAAAAACATCGTACTGCATCTGTTTCTTATCTTACTTGTTTTCCTGCGTCCTACTTTTATCATATTCTTTGCAATTTTGCCTGTAGTTTGGTTGTTCCATCGCACTCTTTTTAAACACAAAACTATCTCATTTGCACTGACAATAATTTGCATTCTGTGTTATGGAACTTACTGCTCTGCCTATAAAGACGTTTATGGGAGATTTGGTTCGTCAGCGACTCTAGTATTCAATAAAATATACGACGCTCATCGTGGCGGATACTGGGATCCGTCGTCTGTCACTGATCCAGAAAGCAAGAAATGGATTGAATACATTGATAAAAATTACACAGGGAACTACGGCCTATTTTATAACACTTTTATGGACCATCCTGAGTCAATGGTTCCTATATCTAATGGGTGCGACGAAATAATTCAAGCTCACAAAAGCGAATGGCAACAATACCGAATCCGACTTTTTGCCTCAAGTTGCGACAAGCGTATGCTGGCCGCTGTAAACACTCATACTCCCTTATCGTCAGCACTTTTCTTTTCTTCATTGTTTTTATCTTTTCCTGTATCGCTTTTCTACCTTATATCAATAATTGCCGTTATTGCGCTGCTGATATACTTTATCATCAATAAAACAATACCCATAGGTCATTTTTTAATCATAGCTGCCATTATTGCATATACCGTTGGGATTGTATTGTACACCAGCGATTCACACGAGAGGTCTTTACTTCCCGTTTATCCTCTTTTCGTCATTCTTCTTGGCTCTGCATTTGAAAAGGCGACACAGTTCTTTCGTTTGAATTGACTTCTTTTGAACAAGAATATCACGAAAAAGCTACACACCATACAATAATGCATAATATATATCGTTTTACAAGCAAGAATTCGCATTTACACATATTATATTATGCATAAACAATACACCTTTGATCCCTATCCCTTGCAGCTGACTATGCAGAAGCTGGCAGAAAATCTACGAACACGTAGATTGGAAAAAAAGCTATCCACAAAAAGTCTTTCCGAGCTTAGTGGTGTGCCTGCTTCCACAATCCAACGATTTGAGCTAAAGCACGCTATTTCATTAGAATCGTACGTCAAACTTGCTAAAGCCCTAGGGTATTCCGAAGAAATAATGCAACTGCTTTCTGAACCGAAATACGATACTATGGAAGAGCTTATTGAAATCAACCACAACCGAAATAGAAAAAGGGGCGTATGATAATTTCTATGTTGAAAAACATACACTCTGTCAAAATACTATATCACGACCGAACGGTTGGAACTCTATCTATGGGGAACCAGTCGTGTTGCCAATTTGAGTACACATCCGATTGGCTGAGAAACGGATTCTCCATATCTCCTATACATTTACCTTTAAAACCAGGATTGTTCTCCGCTCAGTGGAGGCCATTCAACGGCAATTTCGGAATCTTTGAGGACAGTCTGCCTGGTGGGTATGGCGTATATCTGATACGTAAAGTATTACGCAAAGAAGGCATCGATTGTGGTTCGCTTTCTCCCGTACAAAGACTAAGCCTTGTAGGTTCGTCGGGAATGGGAGCACTATGCTATGTCCCAGAAACAATAATTCGGGGCGAAAACACAGAATTGACCCTGGATCAACTACAATCCTTGGCTTTAGACATACTTTCTGAACGTACCGACAATGGCTCCGACATCCTTTTATTTGAAAGTGGAAACTCTGGTGGAGTCAGACCCAAATGTCTCTATACCAATGATGATGGACATTGGCTTGTAAAATTCCGCCACACTTACGATCCAGTAGATATTGGTATGAGAGAGTATCACTGCAACGAATTGGCAAAAGCCGCCGGAATAGAAGTGCCAGAGTTCAAACTATTCAATGGCAAGTATTTTGCCACAAAACGGTTTGACATTGATAGTGACGGCAATAGGATACATATGGCCACGGCTAGCGGCCTCCTTAACGAGCCCCTCACCCCACCCAAGATGGAATATCACAGCCTCCTGCAACTAACCGGGTTTCTGACTCAATCGCCGGAAGCTGTAGAACAACAATTCCGTAGGATGGTTTTCAACCACTATATTGGCAATTTCGACGATCACGCCAGAAATTTCAGTTTCCTTTGCAATGATGGAGTGTGGCAATTGGCTCCGGCATACGACCTTACACCCGACAGCACCCTCGGAGAACACGCTACCACCATCAACTTCAAAGGTCGACCCACCGACGAAGACTTTATAACCGTGGGTATGAACACGAAAATGACACGCCAACGTTGTCATCAGATAATCGATGAAATAAAATCAATTGTAAAATAATAAGAATCAAATTAAAATATCAACATCATAATGTCCGATACAAATAACAATACCTCCTCTGAACAATGGACTGCGATACTTGAGCCGAGGAAGAAGTTTATGCAGTTCAACCTCAAGGAGATGTGGGACTACCGCGACTTGTACAGGATTTATGTGCGCCGTAACATCGTGACGGTATACAAACAAACTGTGCTTGGCTTGGCTTGGTTCTTCATCAGCCCTATCTTCACCACTATCATGTATATGTTCGTATTCGGCGGATTGGCCGGCATATCAACAGGCGGTGTTCCTCAAGCCGTTTTCTACCTTAGCGGCATCTTGATGTGGAACTACTTCAACGCCTGCTTCGGACAGAACAGCAACGTGCTGGCCGCAAACGCAGGCATCTTCGGCAAGGTCTACTTCCCGCGCCTTATCATCCCGCTGGCCGGAATGACATCATCGCTTGTGACTTTCGCCATTCAGGCTTTGCTACTAATCGTCGTTTATGTCTACTATGTCATAACTGGAGCACCCCTATGCCCACGCTGGGAGCTGCTGATGTTCCCCGTCTACCTTATTCTGCTGGCGCTGACAGCGATGTCGTGGGGTATGATTATCTCCTCAATGACCGTTAAATACCGTGACCTCAACATGCTGGTTGGGTTCGGTATGAGTCTGCTAATGTACGCAACGCCTATCATCTACCCAATGAGCATCGCTGCCGATAAAAGCTACGGATGGGTTCTGAAACTTAATCCACTAAGCGGCGTTTTTGAGTCTTGGCGCTACTCGCTGACGGGCATAGGCACTATGGATTGGATGGGGCTGCTTTATTGCCTAGGATGTCTTGTAGTGACAATGTTCATCGGCCTCCTGCTATTCTCCAAAGCCGAACGCAACTTTATCGACACGGTTTAGCCTTCGGTAACTTTAACCTTAACGTTAACCTTAACTGGCCTGACGGCATCAAGCATTCGGTAAATTTAACGTTAACCTTAACGCTAACTGGCCTGACGGCATCAAGCATTCGGTAACGTTAACTTCAACCTTAACCTTAACGTTAACCTTAACTTTTTTTTAAATGCGAGGGTGCAGGATCGCGGTATTTAACCGTTAAACTATAAACTTTACAAATCTTTATGACAAAAACACGATTAGTCAGCATAGATATGATGGTTGGAATGGCCATGATCCTTGTGGTTCTTGGACACATGAGTGTGGGCAACGAACCTTATTGGTATTCCCACGGACTTCACAACTGGATATACTCATTCCACATGGAGCTATTCCTTTTCTTGTCGGCGTTTCTTATCCGCTACAGCTTCAAAGGAGTCTCCACGGTGGCCGAATATGGAAAGTATGTGTGGCGAAAATTCAAAAAATTCTTTCTCTGGTTTATTGTCGTTGGATTGGCAGTCGACATCATCGCAAGATTGTTTAACGGCAACGAATTGTCGCTGAGCGTCATTGGGAATTCAATATACCGACTTTTAGTTTATCCCGCATTCTCCGAGGCATCGTTCCTGTGGTATATCTACATTCTTTTCGGCTACTACATCATCTCGCCGATCTACATCAAATTGCCACAACTGGTTAAAACCATACTATGTGTCGCCGCCCTCATTCTCGCCATGGTGCCAGGCAACCCATTCCTTGCCACCAACTGCTACTGCCAATACACCTTCTTCTATTGCCTAGGGATACTCAGTGCCGAATGGATAGAAGAGATACGCAACGCAAAAACATGGCTATGGGCATTGATGTCAGTACCATTCCTGGCTTTCACGGTATGGGTCTTCACCGACGGAATGGAGATAGGTTTCGAATACCCCCAACTAGGATGGTGGACCGTCGTGACAGGAACAGCAGCCCTACCCTTTTTCTACCTTTTGGCCCTATTGCTCAAAAAAACAAAAAACATCTCCAAAGCGCTGACATATGTATCGGTAGATTGCTACTGGATATATCTACTCCAGATGTTTGTCATATGGGCATGTCTCTACGTTGTAAGCCATACCTCACTCCACGAGGGAACACCATTTTGGCTATTCATAACCTTGACGACCATCCTAGCCGTAGTTATACCAATACTTTTAGCCGAGACAATAAAAAAGCTGACAAACAGAAATAAAAAAGCGGGACTCCCAACAGAGCGCCCCGCCAAAAATACATCTTTGAAATAAGTAAGCACGCCATAGTGTACGCTAGTTGTTCAAAAAAGTTTCATTTTCATATAATTTTTTTCCTTCATCGTCGTTTGATAACTTGATTATATGAGATTTGAGACGAATGAATAATATTAAATCACCACTTTAAATATATATAAATAAACATCGACAATTCAATTAATAACAAAACATCACTCCAGTAATATTTAATGAAGAAACTATACAAGTTCTTTGCCGTAGTCGCAATGGTTATACTATTTGCGGCATGCAATAATGACACAGTCGAACAACTACCTCGCGACGAGGCCCTGAAAGTTCTAGACCAAAAAATAAAACATGACAGCAAAAATGCCGACCTATACTATCAGCGAGGCACATTGCTCATAAGCCTAGGCAGAGAGGAACAGCTGTCTGGCCGATTCAAAGAGGCCATAGAAGATCTCCTCAAGGCCACATCGCTCGACGACAAGAAAATAGAGTATTTAACAGCATTGGCCGACGCCTATTACGCCATTGGCGACGTAGGCAAAAGCTATTCCACACTACAAAAAGCGCTCCAACTCGACGAAAAGAACATCGAAGCCAACCTGAAGATGGCCGAGATAGCCTATTCGAGCAAAAACTTCGAACGCGCCATGGAGAGCCTAAACATAGTCACCGAGCAAGACAAAAACAACCGAACCGCGCTCTTCATGAAAGGACGAATCTACGTAGGCAATGACGACACCACCAATGCAGTGATCCATTTCCGGCACTTGATAGAACTATATCCAGACTTCGCACCAGCCTACGAAGAACTAGGCATGCTCTATTCCGGCAACGGCAACAAACTAGGCATAGAATATCTAAACACCGCACTACGCCTAGAGCCAACCAACATCAACGTCCTATATGCATTGGCACAAACATACCAAGATGCCGAGGAAGCAGACATGGCCAATGAATACTATGTCAAAATGCTAGAAATAGACCCACAAAACAAATATGCATGGTTCAATCGCGGTCGATTAGAGCTAGAACTATATGAGGATTACGAGGCAGCCGTCGACTTTTTCACCAAAGCCATCGATAGCGACCCCAATTTTGCCGAAGCCCACTACAACCGAGGACTAAGCTACGAGATGATGGGCGACAAAAATCGAGCCGAAGCATGCTACATAACAGCCAAAAACCTCGGCTTCGACAAGGCAGAGAACGAGAAAATGAAAGTAAAACATTAATATTAATATCAATGAAAGACGTCAAACAATACATCGAAAGCAACAAGGAGCGATTCCTAGAAGAGCTATTCACCCTAATCCGGATACCCTCCATCAGTGCCGAGACAGAGCACAAAGAAGATATGGTGCGCTGTGCCAATCGCTGGCGCGAACTGTTGCTCGAGGCAGGCTGCGACCATGCCGAGGTGATGCCAACGGCAGGCAATCCCGTAGTGTATGGCAAAAAGACCATCGATCCGACAAAACCAACAGTACTTGTTTATGGTCACTATGATGTTATGCCAGTGGCACCCCTCGAACTGTGGAACACCAACCCCTTCGAGCCCGTCATCAAAGACGACAAGATATGGGCACGAGGTGCAGACGACGACAAGGGACAGAGTTTCATGCAAGCCAAAGCCTTCGAGTTTATGGTCAAGACAGGGCAGTTGCCATGCAACGTCAAGTTCATGCTAGAGGGAGAAGAAGAGATAGGCAGCGGCAGCCTATATGGATTCTGCGAGGAGCACAAAGAAATGCTCAAAGCCGACGTCATCCTCGTCAGCGACACCGGCATGATAGCCCAGGACACCCCATCCATCACCAGCGGCCTACGCGGACTCTGCTACTGGGATGTCGAAGTCACCGGAGCCGACCACGACCTCCACTCAGGCATCTATGGCGGAGCAGTAGCCAACCCCATCAACATCCTGTGCAAGATGATAGCCGGCTTGCACGACGAAGATAACCACATCACCATACCAGGTTTCTACGACGACGTCCTCGTTATCAGCGACGAAGAGCGCGCCCTGATGGCCCAGGCCCCATTCGACCTAGACAAATACAAGAAAAGCCTATCCATCAAAGAGGTACACGGAGAGAAAGGCTACACCACCACCGAGCGTACCGGCATACGACCCTGCCTAGACGTTTGCGGCATCTGGGGCGGACACACAGGCGAAGGATCCAAGACAGTGCTGCCCAGCAAAGCCTACGCCAAGATATCCACACGCCTAGTCGCCAACCAAGATTACGAGAAAATCAGCGTCCTCTTCAAAGAATACTTTGAGGCTGCCGCCCCCGAGTGCGTCACCGTCAAGGTCACGCCATCCCATGGAGGAGCCGCCTATGTCAGCCCATTAGAGATGAACGCCTACAAGGCAGCCGAGAAAGCGTTGACGACGACCTTTGGCAAACGCCCCATCCCCACACGCAGCGGAGGAAGCATACCCATTGTCGCCGGCTTTGAGCGCATACTCGGCATCAAGAGCATCCTGATGGGTTTCGGCCTTGGCAGCGACGCCATCCACGCCCCCAACGAGAACTATCCCCTTTACAACTTCCTGAAAGGGATAGAGACCATCCCCTATTTCTACGAATACTTTACCGAGCTAGAAAGCAGATAGCCTTTTATTTCTAAGAATATGCGGCAGCGTGCCTCGCGCTGCCGCTTTTTTTATATTTCGCAATAATATCTCCTTGTATGTCTGTCCTGTTTTTACTTCTGGCGTCGTTGTTGCAACTGTTCTCATGCTCGGCCAACACCGAATCCACCTCCGCCGACACTGTCTATACAGCAAAAAAAGACCCCAATGTCGTCATCCTTGGCGATTCCAACAGCTCGATAGGTGGCGATAGCTGCGACATCTCCAAGGGATGGACCAAATGGTTCTGCGACATCGCAACTCCCGCCTCGTGTCTCAGCTATGCACGTAGCGGCGCCACATGGTCAAACACCACCAAAACCATTCATGATGAGATGGAAAAAACGGCTCTGCTCAGCGACAACAACGTCATTTTCAATCAGGTTTGCCGCCTTCTCTCGGCCTACGACGAGGGGCTGCAACCCATGCCCGACATCATTGTCATCGCTGCCGGCACCAACGACGCATGGTTTTCTAAGCGTCGCCCTCATGCCCTCGACGCCGTTCCTTCCAACGTGCTGCTCAACGGCGACAGCCTCTCCTCTCTCCCACCCTCGTCACTGTTAACTGTGGCAGAGGCTGTTTCGGCAACATGCGCTCTTCTCAAATCTCGTTTTCCATCGGCAAAAATAATTCTTCTCACCCCTCTTCAATGCACCGCCACTAGCCTGGAACGCATTAACAAAATCGGCGACATCATTGAGTCTTGCGGCAATCTCCTTAACATTCCTGTCATCAGACAGGATGTTGTATGCCCCATTCGTCGCCAGGAAGAGATTGTCCAGCACAAATACACTTCCGACGGAACTCACACCAACTCCGTCGGCGCCGAAGCCAACGCCCGTGTTTTGGCACCGATTATCATGGAATTCTTTTAAGACACGCAATAATAAAACATGTATTACGTTTCCTAATGCAACGTTTTTAATAACTCCGTACCTTCACAATGGTTTTCTCAAACTTATTCTTCTTATACGTTTTCATTCCTGCCTTTGCGCTGTGCTACCTTACCGCGGCTCTAATCGACCGTCATTTGCTCAGAAAACATGAAGGTGTCGCCGGCTTCAACGCACGCAACTGGGCTCTGGTTTGTTTCTCTCTGATTTTCTATGCATGGGGAGAGCCCGTCTATGTTTTCCTCATGCTTATCAGTGTTTTTTTCAACTTTGTTTTTGGGAGACTCATCAGCCGGCAAAAACATAGCAAATTTTGGCTGGTAACAGGCGTTACTTTCAACATTGCCATTATAGGCACCTTCAAATACCTTGGATTCTTTGCCCAAATACTCAATGACCTAGGCCTGCGTGTCGGTTCGCCAGAAATAGCGTTGCCCATAGGCATTAGTTTCTACACTTTCCAGTCTATATCATATCTCGCCGATGTGTACCGTGGCGATTCACCCGCCCAACGCCGCTATCGCGACCTACTTCTATACATTTCTATGTTCCCGCAACTCATAGCTGGACCTATAGTTCGCTATGGCACTGTTGCCAAGCTAATAGCCTACCGCGAGGTCCACGCCAGCGACATTGCCGAAGGTATGTTCCGCTTCGCTATTGGCTTGGGAAAAAAGGTAATCATCGCCAACCAGCTGTCGGTCATCTCCGATCAAATACTTGTCAATGGCGCCGAATCGCTCACAACCACAGGTTCGTGGGTGGGCATTCTCGCATTCACCATGCAGATTTATTTCGACTTCTCGGGCTATTCCGATATGGCCATAGGTCTAGGCCGTTGCATAGGTTTCCGCTTTAATGAGAACTTCAACCACCCTTATTGTTGCAACAGCGTCACCGACTTTTGGCGTCGTTGGCACATATCGCTGGGTAGTTTCTTCCGCGACTATGTCTATATCCCCATGGGCGGCAATCGTCGCCACCAACCTATCAACATCCTTGTGGTGTGGTTCCTCACGGGCATGTGGCATGGCGCCAGCTGGAATTTCATTCTCTGGGGTCTCTACTTCGGACTGATAATCATGATTGAGAAATACACAATACTGAAAATCAACAAATATATTCCATCTATCCTGCTCCATATCTATAGCTTGCTCATCGTGGTTACGGGTTGGGGCATTTTCTATTTCACCGACTTCAACCAGATGGTATACTTTTTTAAGGTTTATGTCGGCGCTGCAGGCTCTTTCACCGACTTCATGACCTCTACTGTCATCTTCGACCATTTCTACCTCTGGATAATTGCTATTCTCTTCTGCATGCCTTTGCGTCAATGGACCAACACCTTGACTCTCAAAATCACCAAAGGTGAGAATACCACCTATCGCAACCTTGTCCTTGTGTCGCGTCTGACGCTCACCATTGTCATTGTCGCCTGCGCTACAGTACTCCTTGTCGGCGCCACCAACAATCCGTTTCTTTACACTCGATTCTAATAATATAAAATAGTTTCAGGTTGGGCTCTCTTTTCAAAAACATATTGACCTCTATACTTCTCCTGATGTCGCTCTCGTTGTATGCTCAGCCATCTTACAATGTAGACCTAGAGCGTGTCATCACCGAGCCTTATGTCAACACAGTTTGTCCCAACGACAGCGCCCATCGTGCCCGCAAAGGCATCATCATCATTGGCGACAGCGGCTCGGTACGAGCCTGCAGTCCCTTCGCTTACAACAAAACAAGTTTGGTACGTTACGCCAATACTGTCAACACCTACCGCGACACTTTCGGTACCGACATCCGTGTCTTTTGCATGCCCATACCTACATCAGCTGCTTTCTATCTCCCCGACACATCCTTGGAATGGAGCGGCGATGAACGCAAGGCCATCAACACTATGTTCGCTGCCCTTAACGACTCCATACAGCCTGTAAACATCTTCACTACTCTCTCCCAACATGTCTCCGAGGCCATTTATTCCCGCACCGACCACCATTGGGCTCCTCTCGGCGCCTACTATGCCGCCAAACATTTTGCCCATGTCGCGGGCGTCCCTTTCACCACCCTCGACCAATACGACACTCTTTCCATGCCTGGCTATGTGGGCACAATGTTTATGTACTCACGCGACTCTATGGTGATAAAGTCGCCCGAGGATTTCGTCTACTACATGCCTCGCAACGCCGAATATACCACACTCTACACCAACTACAAGCTCGACAAAAAACGTAAACGTGTCATCAGCAAGGGCCAGGAGCATGAGGGTGATTTTTTCCTCCAAAACTTTGTCAATCCCGAAAAACCGGGTGCCAGCTACTGTGTCTTTGGCGGCGGCGACAGCAAACTCATCAAAATCCGCACCAATGTTGGCAACGGTCGCCGACTCATCATACTTAAAGACAGTTTCGGCAATGCCCTCACAGCCTACCTACTCTCTTCTTTCGAGGAAATTCATGTCGTAGATTGCCGCTACTTCACTCTCAACATCGTCAAATATATCAACGACAACGGCATCACCGACATCCTTTTTGCCAACAATCTCACCCACGCCCAAAACGAGAACACCACCAACATGTACCTTCAATACCTTATCCAAAAAGACATGTAGTTCATGAAACAAAACGTCATATATATCATCTTCACATCTCTGCTCTTCATATCTATAGCAGTTGTTTTCAACTTCTTTCCCCGCAGTAAGGTTTCGGAGCTCGAAAAACGCGAGCTCAACACTTTCCCTCCCTTCTCATGGAATAGCCTACTCAGCGGCTCTTTCACCAACGATGTTTCTATATGGTACAGCGACAGCGAGCCTTTCCGCGACAGGCTGATGACGGTAAGCATGCTGCTCGAAAAGCAACAAGCTCTTGTTATGGATCACGACGACCATGTAACATTCCACAAAGGTTCTGAGTCGGGTGGCGAAATAGAGCCTATGCCTAGTGATGACGACACCTCCGCCGTTCCTGGCGACACAACCATCGCTATCGACGACGAGACTCATATAGCCAACGCTGGCATCATTATTGTCGGCACAGGCGAAAACGTACGCGCCATGATGGTCTATGGCGGTATCGGTGGCGGCAACGCATACGCCAAAGCTGCCAACACTTATCATAAGACATTCCCCAATGTCAAAATATACAGCATGGTAATTCCTTCAGCCATCGAATTCTATTGTCCCGAGAAGGTAAAAAAACGCACCCGCTCACAAATCGCCACATTCCGTAACGTCGAGTCGCTGCTCGAGCCTGGGGTCATGGCTGTCAACATTTTCAACACTCTCGCAGAGCATTCTTCTGAGGATATCTATCTGCGCACCGACCACCATTGGGCTCCCCTCGGTGCCTACTATGCCGCCAAGGAATTCGCCCGTGTCGCTGGCGTTCCTTTCATGGATATTTCTACCTACGACCAACATGTAATACATGGCTACGTTGGCAGCATGTACGGCTATTCTGGCGATATATCGGTCAAGAAAGCTCCCGAGGATTTCTACTACTGGACTCCACGCGATGTCACCTACACAACCACCTATACCAACTACACCATCGACAAACAATATCGTGTAACCTCTGAGGGCAAACCTCACAAAGGCTCTTTCTTCCAACATTTCAAAGACGGCAGCGGCCAAGCCTACTGCACCTTTATGGGTTCCGACACCAAGATCACTAATGTGAAAACTTCAACTAAAAACGGCCGCCGTCTGCTCATCCTTAAGGATAGTTTCGGCAACGCCATTCCTGGTTGGCTTTTCGGATCATTCGAGGAGATCAACGTCGTCGACTGCCGCTACTTTACCAAAAACATGGTGAAATTTGTCGAGGACAATAAAATCACTGACATCCTCTTTGCCAACAATGTCTTCAAAGCTTATAGCGGCAATGTTGGACGCAACTACGAGCGTTTCCTAACCCAAAGCGGGGGCATTCCTATACGTCCTCAAGCCAAGAGCGACTCTTCTGCCTTCAATGTCACCTCTCCCGTCGACACTGTTTCAAAGACATCTGCCAAACAAGTCTCAAAACACGCACCTGCCGACACACTAAAGTAGGTAGTCTCTCTTATCGATGAAACATCCTCTACTTCCTGCATCGCTGCTATTGGTTGTTGTCATTCTGATTTGTGAAGGTCTTTTCGGACTCTTCTCTCTTTGGAGCGACCCTATAAGGTCGGCTCAGCATTATTCCCATTCTTTGAGCGACAACAACTTTCTGCTGGTTAAGGTCTCTGAGTCGCCAACCAAAGGGAACAACTCTATCCACGCTGTTTCCCAAGTGCTTCAGGTGATCGACAGCAATGGCAACACATTCCAAACCCGTGGCAAAATTCTGCTATATCTCTCGCCCGAAGTCTCTGTGGCTTATGGCGACACACTTTTTTTGTTTACCAACCCCGAAAGGCCTTCACCTGCCTCAAATCCTCACCAGTTTGACTATCGCCGTCATCTTGCTCGCAAAGGCATTACCCATACCGCATACGTTCCCGCCAAAAATATCGTGGTTGTTGGCAACGACAGTCATGGGTTCCGTTCAGCTATACAAAAGCTACGTTTAGGACTGATTAACGCTATCCGCTACAGTTCTCTCTCCTCTTCACAACAGGGCATTGCCGAAGCTCTCATTCTTGGCTGGGATGACGATTTGTCACCAGATACGAAAAACAATTTCCAGCGTGCCGGCATAACGC
>JAEEGL011635235.1_pt1 | contig 41126 bp, 32 predicted proteins | sample 9134231 | NCBI WGS metagenome assembly JAEEGL01 (sample SAMN16246548, study PRJNA631951) | gut metagenome | biome: gut microbiome; feature: rumen; material: fiber-attached | host: Bos | place: Iran: Karaj | collected 2018-10
CAGATGCCTATCTGGATAGCCATGTTCTTCTTCGTGCCCAACGCCATCCAGCTGCGCGGCGAGAGCTTCCTCTGGATGAAGGACCTGTCGACATACGATCCCATCTTCGAGTGGTCGAAGCCCATCTGGGGCATTGGCGACCACCTGTCGCTGACCTGTATCCTGTTCTGCGTGAGCAACCTGCTCTACTCGTACATGACCATGCGCCAGCAGCGCGACCAGATGATAGGCCAGCAGGCCCAGCAGATGAAGATGATGCAGTACGTGATGTACTTCATGCCGCTGATGTTCTTCTTTATCTTCAACGACTACAGCAGCGGGCTGAACTTCTACTACTTCATCTCACTCTTCTTCTCGGCTGCCATCATGTGGGCACTGCGCAAGACCACCGACGACGCTGCCCTGCTGGCAAAGCTTGAGGCCAACTACCGCGAGAACAAAAACAACCCCAAGAAACAGAGCGGACTGGCCGCCCGCCTGGAGGCCATGCAGAAGCAGCAGGCTGAGATGAAACGCCTGCGCGAACAGATGAAGAAATGAAGCGGCTGTCGGTCATCATCGTCACCTACCATTCGGAACACGACATCTACGACTGCCTCCAGACTGTTTGGCAATATTGCGACATAGCCAAAGAGGAACTGGAGGTCATCGTCGTGGACAATACCCCCGAGTGCGAACCGATGTTCACCCGGCTGAAGGAATGTTACGGCGAGGCCGTCACCCTGGTCCACAACAGCCATAACGGAGGCTACGGACAGGGCAACAATGTGGGCATCAGGCTGGCTGCGGCTCCCGTCGTACTGATTATGAACCCCGACGTGCGTCTCTGCGAGCCGGTGTTCAGCACTGCCGTCAAGGCTTTTGAGGATGACAGCAGGCTCAGCATCTACGGCATCAAGCAGATGGCCGATGCCACGACACCCAGCCCTTACTCCGTGGTGTGCACCTACATGATGAACGGCTACCTGTTCACCGGGTTGACAGCTTTGGCCAACCGTTTCGACTTCTTCCTGCCCAGATGCATGTATGTATCGGGATCGTGCTTCTTCGCACGGAAGGAAATGCTGGAGGCCGTGGGCATGTTCGACGAACAGAATTTCATGTATGGCGAGGAGGATGACATCCGCTGCCGTCTGCTGAAGACATTCGGCCCAGCCATGAAATATAATCCCCGCCTGCACTACATCCATCCGATGCACACCAGAGAGCCAGACCTCGCATACGAGAAGCGGCTCATCGACACGGCTGTCAAACTGAACGAGAAAAACGGCTACCCACGGAAGCGTACCCTGCGCAACCGCCTGCGCAACCTGCGCTTGCTCATCTGGCGTGAGCAGCTGAAAAATCTGGCCGGACACGGCGATGTGAGCAGGCTGGACGTGATGCGGAAGAAACGGGAATACCTCCGTCAATTATTTAGGAAATCGTGAAAGGAAAGGTTCTCTACATCGGTTTCAAGCGTCAGCAGGAAAGCATTCTTGTAGGCGGGGGCATTGCCAATCAGCGGTGCCTTCGGACGCTGCAAGGGCTTTTCGGCGAGGACAATGTAGGCCAGACCTACATCCTCGACGAGGCCCAAAAACGCCCGCTTTGGAGCTATGCGCTGGCCGTATGTCTCTTTCCGTTCAACTATCATAACGGGCTGACACCTGGCAAGGTGGCCAGAATCGTCAAGGAGGCGCAGGGCTATGACTACGTGTTTCTGACTACCAGCGTGCTGGGCATCATCGCCAAGAAACTGAGGCAGAGCGGCTATCGGGGGAAGATTATCACCCACTACCACAATGTGGAGAGCATTTACTACGACGCACAGATGCCTCGCTGGCTGCCCGGAAGGCAGATAGTGGTGCGCTGTGCCGCCAGGAACGACGAATATGGCTGCCGCAATTCCGATAAGATCATCACCCTGAGCCGTCGTGACTCCAACTACTTCACGAAACACTATGGCCGGAGTGCCGATGCCATTATCGGCATCGCTATGCCGGACAAGTTCCTGCCTGTCGACGAGTCGGTCATGACGGCTAAGAAACCCAAGTGTCTCTTCCTGGGCGCCTACTCCATCCCCAACAACGAGGGGGTGCTGTTCTTCGTCGAGCAGGTGCTGCCACACGTCGACGTGGAGTTCAAGGTCGTGGGCAAGGATATGGGCAGGCTGAAACAGGAGCATGCAAGCATGAAAGATATCGAGGTGGTGAGCGACGCTCCTGACTTGCGACCGCACATCGAGGAGGCCGACTTCATGATTCTGCCCGTCTTTGCCGGCAGTGGCATGAAAGTGAAGACCTGCGAGTCGCTGATGTACGGAAAGAACATTCTGGGCAGCGACGAAAGCTTCGAGGGCTACGCTGTAGATGCCGAGCAAGTGGGGGGACGGTGCAACACGGCCGAGGAGTATATCTCCCGTCTGCGACATTTCATCCAGCACCCTGTTCCACGCTTCAACTGCTATTCCAGGGACTGCTTCCTGAAGAACTATTCGGAAGAAAGTTCCCGTGCAGTCTTCTGTTCCGTATTTGAATAATAATAATGTGTCACAGACATAATAAAAGTGGCAAACAAACGTTTTGAATAATAGAAAAGAACGCCAGTATGATTATCAGAAGCAAAGCACCTCTTCGCCTTGGGCTTGCCGGCGGCGGCTCTGACGTCTCGCCCTACAGCGATATCTATGGCGGATTGGTGCTTAACGCCACCATCAATCTACATGCCTATTGCACGATAGAAGAGACGAACGATCGCCTCATCACCATACACTCCTTTGACACAGGCCACCACCAGAGCTATCCCATGGCCGGACAGCTGGACATTGACGGCAATGCCAGCCTCATCAAGGGCGTGTACAACAGGATAGTGCGTGACTACCACCTGCAGCCCCTCTCCTTCAGCATCACCACCTACAGCGACGCTCCTGTCGGCTCCGGACTCGGTGCCTCGTCGACCATGGTGGTTTGCATCATCAAGGCTTTCATCGAGTGGCTCAGCCTGCCGCTGGGCGATTACGAGGTGTCGCGTCTGGCCTATGAAATTGAGCGCAAGGAGCTGATGCTCAGCGGCGGCAAGCAAGACCAATATGCTGCTGCCTTCGGCGGGTTCAACTTCATGGAGTTCCTGCAGAACGATATGGTTATCGTCAATCCGCTGAAAGTAAAGCGCTGGATTATCGACGAGCTGGAAGCCTCGATGCTGCTCTACTTCACAGGGCGCTCACGCTCTTCTGCGGCCATCATCGACGAACAGCGGAAAAACACGCAGAATCACAACATGGAGGCCATTGAGGCCATGCACCGCATCAAGCAAAGCGCCATCGACACCAAGCTGGCCATCCTTAAAGGCGATGTCAACGCCTTTGCCGACATCGTCAGGGAGGGATGGGAGCAGAAGAAGAAAATGGCGACGCACATATCCAACCCCATGATACAGAAGGCGATGGACACGGCCCTCACCGCAGGAGCCAAGGCAGGAAAGGTGTCGGGAGCAGGTGGCGGCGGCTTCATCATGTTCGTGGTCGACCCCGTCAGGAAGAAGGAGGTGGAGAAGGCACTCCGCCAGCTGGACGGCTTCATTATGCCCTTCAACTTCAGCGACGGTGGCGCACACGGCTGGAAAATCTACGAAACTGACAAAGTGAACGCATTCTAATGGACAGCAATACCGACAGACATATTGACGAACTGGCCAGACGCTACCCACAGCTCACGGCCTGCAAAGAACAGATAAGAGAAGCTTACTGTATGCTGGAACAACTTTACGCCAAGGAGGGCAAGCTGCTTGTCTGTGGCAACGGCGGCTCCGCCTCCGACAGCGAGCATATCGTGGGCGAGCTGATGAAGGAGTTCAAACTGAAGCGCGAGGTGTACAAAGACCAGGCCGATGCCTTGAAAAGCATCGACAACGAGTTGGGTACTATCCTCGCCCAGCACCTGCAAGGGGCATTGCCCGCCATCACCCTCACCGGCCACTCGTCGCTAACGACGGCCTTCATGAACGACTGCATGCCTGAACTGGTGTTCGCACAGCAGGTGAACGGCTACGGAACACAGGGCGATATCCTGCTGGCCATCTCCACGTCGGGCAATAGTCGCAACGTGCTCTTTGCCGCCGTGGCCGCTAAGTCGAAGGGCATGAAGGTCATCGGACTGACCGGCAACCGCGAGAACAAGCTCTCCAAGCTTTCCGACGTGTGTATACAGGTGCCGGAGGCCGAAACCTACAAGATTCAGGAACTGCACCTCCCTGTCTACCACTGCCTCTGCATGATGCTCGAGGAACATTTCTTCGGAAAAGAAATATGAAGACAGTCATCATGGCAGGCGGCAAGGGAACGCGTATCGCGTCTATTGCCAGCGACATCCCCAAACCTATGATACGCGTTGGGGGAAAGCCTGTGTTGGAGCACCAGATAGAGAATCTGAAAGCCTGCGGACTGACCGACATTACACTGGTGGTGGGCCATTTGGGCAGCGTCATCAAAGACTATTTCGGCGACGGCAGCCGCTTCGGTGTCCACATCTCTTATTTTATAGAATCCCACCCATTGGGCACTGCCGGAGCGCTATTCAAGATGCCCGAGCTGCAGGATGACTTCCTGCTGATGTGCGGCGATGTGATGCTCAGCGTCGACTTCTGCCGTTTTATCCGTTTCCATCGTGGACATCAGGCATGGGCCAGCCTTATGGCTCATCCCAACGGCCATCCCTACGACAGCTCGCTGCTCGTCACCGAGACGCTTCCTCCCGCAGAGAAAGGCGGCCTGCCCATAGATACACACCGTGTCACAGGCTGGCTGAACAAGGAAGACGAGCGCCGCTACTACCAGAACCGTGTCAACGCCGGCATTGAAATACTCTCACCCCGTCTGTTGGATGATGTACGTAGCCATTTCGTCCCCCGTCATCCAGAACAGCCCGACAAAATCGACCTCGACCGTGACGTGCTGAAGGCATCGCTGGCCACAGGCAAAATCTTCGCCTACGACACGCCGGAATACATCAAGGACATGGGTACCCCCGACCGCTTCCACGATGTGGAGCAGGACTTGCTGAGCGGGAAGGTGGAGGCACGCAACCTGCAGCATCCGCAGAAAGCCGTATTCCTCGACCGTGATGGCACCATAAACCTGCACACGGGTTTTATCTACCGTACCGACGACCTGGAGCTGATACCCGGTGCAGCCGAAGCCGTCAGACTTATCAACCGCTCCGGCTATCTGGCCGTTGTGGTGAGCAACCAGCCCGTCATCGCCCGTGGCGAGTGCACGTTTCAGGAGCTCAGAAACATACACGATAAGATGGAGACGCTGCTGGGGCAGGGTGGGGCCTATGTCGATGCCATCTATTACTGTCCGCACCATCCCGACAAAGGCTTCGAGGGCGAACGGCCCGAATACAAGAAAGAGTGCCTTTGCCGAAAGCCCCAGCCGGGATTACTGCTGCAGGCCGCTAAGGACTGGAACATCGACCTCACGCAGTCGTACATGATTGGTGACTCCGACAAGGATGTCACCGCAGGCCAAAAAGCAAAAGTCAGGAAGTCGCTTCTCATCCCTTCCAATACACCGGGAAGCCTGCTCTGCGCAGTTCAGCAACTCCTAACTCCTTATTCCTGACTCGAAAATCCTAACTCGCCTCCAGGAACTGGCGGAATTTCTCGCGAATTACCTCCAGCGAGTAATGTTTCTTGATATAGGCTATGGATTTTTCCCCTTCCAGCACCCGCAATTCCGGATGGTCAAGCAGAAAGGAAATCTTCTCTACCAGTGCATCGTCACCGTCTACCACATAGGGCTGGCCCTCGTCGCGTGTCAGGCCCTCAAAACCAGTTGATGTGGTCACCACACAAGCTCCTACAGACAAAGCCTGAAGAATTTTGTTCTGGATGCCTGACCCCGACAGCATGGGAGCCACCACCACTGAGGCCAACTTCAGATAGTCCCAGATGTCGTCCACCCAGCCCGTGACCACTACATGGTCTGACTGCAAGGCACGAACAGCCGATGTCGGCGTTTTTCCTACGATGTAGAACACCAGGTCAGGATAGCGTTCCAGTAGCTTGGGGAGAATCTGCTTGCAGAAATAGGTAACCGCCGTGACGTTCGGTTCGTAGTTCATCGCTCCCACAAACACCAGATGGTGGGCCTTGGGGTCATTGTCCATCTTCCGCCCCTCGGGAATATGTGTGAAATTCTCAATCACGGTGATGTCGGCCTTGCCGCCAGCCTTCTCCACGATGAAGTCGCGGTCTTTTTTCGAGACAATGAGCTTCTTGTCAAACTTTCCCAGCAAATCCTGCTCGTAGCGGCAGCAGCGGCGGGAGTCAATCTTATATATCCAGTGCCAAAGCCCCTTGGCAAACTTTTTCGCCGACTGGTAGTTCATGGAGAAGGCGTCCACGATGTTCCATATCTTGTACTGTGCTATGTCGCTGACATACTGTGCAGCACGCATGTTCTGACAATACAGGATGTCATACTCATGGGCATGAACCCCAATCCATTTCTCCAGCTTGTGCGAATGGTAATAGTTCACCTGAAGCGGCCGCTTGTTCGTCAGCAGGCCAGTCATCGACTTCAGATACGACTGCCAGGGCGGCAAGGGGAAGCAGAAGAAGTGGCTGCACACCCCCTTAAGACCTGATTTCACCGTGTCGAGGTCGTCTTTCTCTGAGACGTAGGCCAAATCCACCTCATACCCCAAATCATGAAAAAAGCGCAGATACTGGTTCGTACCTATCGCCGCTCCATCCCTTATGGGGAAAGGAGATTTCGAATTTAAAAACAGCACTTTCTTCATGTTTTCACTTTCGGGGTGCAAAGGTACGCATATTTTTTCAGATATAAAAATTTTCCGTTAATTTTTTCTGCGGCATAATATATTGCAGAAAATCGCGTTAATAATATAAAGTATGAAGAACTACATTCCATTGCTGATATGACTAAGTTGGAAAACGGATATGTACTCGACGGTATGAACGAGCTGGAGCGCAACGTGAAGCGCATTGTTGACTTCCTCATCGCTGCAGCCTGCCTTATCGTCTTCTCGCCGCTCATCCTCGTCTGCTACATCCTGGTGAGGCGCGAAGACGGGGGACCAGCCATATTCCGGCAGGAACGCATAGGCCGTTTCGGACGTCCGTTCACTATCTATAAGTTCCGTTCCATGCGTGTCGATGCCGAGAAAGACGGCCCTGCGCTCTATCAGCATGAGAACGAGACCCGTATGACCAAGATAGGTAAGTACCTTCGCGAGCACCATCTTGACGAACTGCCCCAGCTTTGGAATGTGCTGAAGGGCGACATGGCCTTCATCGGCCCGCGCCCCGAGCGCAAATACTTCATCGATCAGATTATGAAGAAAGACCACCGCTACGTCTACCTCTACCAGATACGACCGGGTGTTACCTCCTATGCCACGCTCTACAACGGATATACTGACACACTGGAGAAAATGCTGCGCCGTTTGGAACTGGACCTCTACTATCTCGAGCACCGCTCTTGGTGGTTCGACCTGAAAATCATCACCAAGACGTTCATCAATATCGCTTTTGGAAAGAAATTCTAGCCGATATTTGCATATTTGCCGATTATTATGTACCTTTGCAGGCTAAAATTGCACATTCATGAAGATTCTGGACAAGATAGCCAACTGGTATTTCAACAAGAGCAGCCTGCCCTATTGGTGCATCCTGCTCATTGATAACCTCATTATCTACCTGTCGTTTGTCTTCACCTTCCTGCTCTACCACCGCATGGACACCACCGAGACCTACATTGGTCCCCTTTCGCTGTCCATCCTCGTCTATCTGGTGTTCTACAACATCTCCTTCCGCTTGTTCCATACCTATTCTGGCATCCTGCGCTTCTCGTCGTTTGTCGACTTGCAGCGCCTTTGTTTTGCCACCGCCTTGGGCACTTTCCTGTCTTACCTCCTGCATCTGCTCCTGTCGGAACCCATCAATCCTTTCTATTTGGTCAACGGGGCGAAGATGATTTTCGTCTTTGCTATCTCCACCTTCTTCATGTGGCTGGTGCGCATGCTGGTGAAGATGCTCTACGACGTGGCCTTCGCCAGTAAGCGGGCCCTGCGGGCATGCATCTTCGGAGTGAAGGATGACGGTATAGCCATTGCAAAGCATATTCGGACTGAGAAACCCACGCGTTTTTTGCTGAAAGGCTTTGCCACTGTAGAGAAAGATGTCGAGGGCCATGTTCTTATGGGCATGAAGATACACATGGCCAACGACCAGCTGGTCGACAAACTGAAGTCCGAGCGCATCGAGGCCCTCCTTGTTGCCCCAAGCCGCAATGCCGACTTCCGACAGAACCAGAAGTTGCAGGACGACCTCATTTCTGCTGGCATCCGCATCTTTATGAGCCAGAAGGCCAAGGAGTTCAACGGCAACGACGCGGAGGCAAACAACACGCCGCAGCTCAAGGAAATCAGTATCGAAGACCTGTTGCCCCGCGAGGAGATACAGGTCGACCTGCATGCTGTCAGCGAGCTGCTTCAGGGACAGTGCATCATGGTCACTGGCTCCGCTGGAAGCATCGGTAGCGAACTGGCCAGGCAGATAGCCTCTTTTAGGCCAAGAGAGTTGCTCCTTATCGATCAGGCAGAGACACCGCAGCACGAGGTCCGCCTGAAGATGGCGAAAGAGTGGCCTGGCGTCAGCATACATACCGTTGTGGCCAGCATCTGCGAGAGCGACTACATGGAAGCCCTCTTCCGCAAGTACCGCCCCGCCTACGTGTTCCATGCTGCTGCCTATAAGCATGTACCTATGATGGAGGATAACCCCTCGGAGAGCGTACGAAACAACATTGTGGGCACCCGCATCATCGCCGATCTTGCCGTGAAATACGGCACTAGGAAGTTTGTCATGATTTCCACCGACAAGGCTGTTAACCCAACCAACGTCATGGGCTGCTCGAAGCGTATCTGCGAAATCTACGTGCAGAGCCTCGACAAGGCCATTAAGGACGGTAAGGTTGAAGGCAAGACACAGTTTGTTACCACCCGCTTCGGCAATGTCCTGGGTAGCAACGGCTCTGTCATCCCCTTGTTCAAGGAGCAGATAAGGAACGGCGGTCCCATCACTGTCACCTCGCCGGAAATCATCCGCTATTTCATGCTGATACCAGAGGCTTGCAAACTCGTGCTTGAGGCTGGTACCAAGGGCAACGGCGGCGAGATATTCATATTCGACATGGGTCAGCCTGTGAGAATTGCTGACTTGGCCAAACGCATGATCAATCTCAGTGGCGCCCACGACGTCAAGATTGAGTACACAGGCCTGCGCCCCGGCGAGAAACTCTATGAAGAGGTGCTCAACGACGCAGAGACCACCAAGCCCTCCTTCCACCAGAAGATTCGCATTGCCTCTGTGCGCGAGTATGACTATGCCGAGGCCTGCCGCAACATCGACGAGCTATACGACATCAGCATGCAGTTCGATGACATGAAGACTGTTGCCAAGATGAAGGCCATCGTACCCGAATACAAAAGCAAGAACTCCATCTACAGTCAGCTCGACAAAAGTAGTGATGGTCAGGAGTGAAGAAGAGCGAATAATACGTAATGGACGAACGAATGCAAAAGGGAAAGAAGACATACGGGTGGATAGCATTACTATTTGTAATGGGCCAGCTGGCATTCAGCCTGGTGTCGTGCAGCGACTTTCATACGTCGGACAACGGACGGCTGGACGGGCGCTGGCAGCTGACGCAGACAGACACGCTGGCCAACGGTCGGTCGGAGGACATGCGTGCGAGAATGATTTTCTGGTCGGTACAGTCGCGCCTGCTGAAGATGGAGGACTTGCACGACCTGAACGTGAACAGATGCCATGTGGGCATCTTCTTCCATTTCGAACAGAAAGACGGGCGGCTGCGGGTGTACGAGCCGGTTGCCGACCATCGGGAAATTTCCGACAGCATCGTCACCAGCGTGGAGACGCTGCGTTTCTACGGGCTAGAACATCTGGATGAGACGTTCAACATCCTCCAATTGGAAGACTCAAGAATGACACTTGAGAACAAGAGTCTGCGAATGTATTTCCGGAAATACTGACCAGTAATAATTCTTCCCACTACAGTCCCAGGCATTTCCCCACGGTGAGTTGCACGCCTGTGTTGTCGCCCAGCAGGCTCCCCCTGTCCATGCCTACACCACACTTGACGCTCCACCCCGCCAAAGACGAGTTGTCGCTGAAGCGGTAGGCTGCCTCGGCCAGCAGGCTAAGGTTACGTTGCGGATCCTGCAATGGTGCCTTGTACGTGCCGAAGCCTCGCTGCCAGGTGCACATCAGCCGGTAGTGCCATTGCGGGTGAGGGTCGCCGCAGGCTGCCAGGTGCCATGCCCAGAAGCGGTTGTCCTTCACCATAATCAGCCCGTCGTCGTTATAAAGCGGCGAGCGGAAGAGCGGGTTGCCCATCACCTGTCCCCAGTGCTGCCAGCCCGTGAAGATATGGTGGTTGTAGTAGTCGTCCATGCCTGCCACCTGGTCGGACATGTTCTTCGTGTGGTCGTGGTAGAGCGGGCCGCTCTGATATTTTGAATAGAGATATTCTGCCACCACTGTGTTCAGCCACGGCACGTGCTTTAGCCTTAGTTCTATGCCCACCAGCGCATCTTTCAGGTCGTAGACAAAGAAGTTGCCGCCCTGATGCCTGTCCCATTGCTCCCCCGTGCCGTAGTCGTCGCGGCTGAAAAAGAACATCTGCGAGTGGTCTTCGAAGAAATGGTCGAACCAGACGGACACTCCCCATGACGGATAGTCCATGTTCAGGCGTCCCATCATGCTGCCCAGGTGGTTGCCCTCCGCATTTTTGTAGTCCTCGTCCATAGCGTCGCTGCCGCTGGGGAAGAATGCCTGTGCCATGCCTTTCAGTCCGTCGGTGTTCGTAATCTTCTCCATCACGCGGCCTACGCCTGGTGTGTAGGCATAGCCGCCATATTGGCAGGCCAGTTCAGCCCCCAGCTCTAAGCTGATAACCGGTGAACGGCGGGCAGCAGGCGGCCCTATCCTCACATATCCTGCTTTCGTGTGCACTTTGCTGTGCTCTGTATAGTGATTATCCTTCTTGGTGAAGTCCTTCTGCCAGCCGTCGTCTGTCGCCATGCCGTAGCTGATGTGGCCCTTCAGACTGAGCCATCCCTTTGTGCCCGGCACCGCCCAGTATTCAGGGAGCGACAGACGTACCGATGGTACCGGCCGCGCGTTGATGCCCAGCGTCTGCGACCCAGTGCTCAGCTCCTGGTTCTTCAACTCCATGGGCTGCTCTTTGCTGCCCACGGTCAGCAGCAGTTTTTGCCATCCTAGTTCTCCGTAAGCCTGCTGCACCACCACCGTGCTCGTGAAGCCCGTGGCCAACGCCATGTCAGCCCCGAAGCCTAGACGCCAGCGGTGCAGCGTGTCGCGCTTCTCATCTTTAAATATACCCGCGCGCACGTAGCCACTGTTATCAAGCGAACTCAGACCGTATTTGTTAGCATTAAGCCATAACGGCATATTCGACCCATCAGCCACTGATGCCTGCGCCTCTGTGTGCATCTCCAGCTGAGCACGAGCGACAAGGGCCAAGAGCAGAAGGATTACTGCTACAAAGAACTTCTTCTTCATTAGCACGCTGTATTTTACCATGCATTTCCCTGACTGCCGCCACTGCTGTCATATTCAAGGTCGACATCGCCTCCATTCCCTTTGGTATTCACATGATCCAGCGAGCTGGAAAGCAACAGATTTCGGTTTTGCAAGCTAAAAATATCTATAGCGGGTTTTGTATAAGCTTTCTTTCTCATAGACAAGTCCTCCTTTCTCTACTTCACGATTCTTTTCTTCCCATTGATAATGTACAAACCCCTTTGAGGCTGAGCGATACGCTGCCCGTTAAGGTTATAGACAGCCTGGCCATCAACCGTTTCAACATTTTCCTTCAACATAATACTTATCGCTGTAGTCTCATCGTCAAAGTTCATGGTAAACGAACGGGCATTTGTGGCAGTATTGTCAGTTAGGTGGAAGTAGGCACGGAATCCATTGATATCATCTGTCGTTGTGGGGAAGGTCAGCGTATTACCATTCACAACAAAGAGCACATCTTTATTTCCACCCGTCAGCGATGTGGGGCTCATCACAGGTACGAAATCGACATAATTAGTTTGTTTCGTCGTCGTTGTGTTGCTGACAATCACATTAGTGAATGTCGGGTTGGTCACGGCCGACGAACTGCCAATCCAGACCAGATACGGCTTCCCGGCATCGATGCTTTCGGCATTGGTAAAGTTCAGGGTCAGCGATTTGGTGGTGCTGTCGTAGTCTGAGCTAACCAGTGCCCTTACCTTTGTGCCTGTTCCGAACACACTCGTGATCTGCAATGCACTGATGTCGAACGGCGCGCAAAAGGTGTTCCAGCCATTTGGATTCAGCGTGCGCGTCAGGGTAACGTTAGCCATTCCACCATTAAGGTTATTCAAGATTTCGGAGTTGTTTGAAGACTCACTCAGTGTGTAATTGGAAGGTCCTGCGTAAGTCTTGTTTCCAATGGCTATGCCTGAAGGATTCACATTGACAGGTTCAGCACCGCAACGATAAGAGGAAAGATCATCGCCTGTGTAGGTAGTGCCGGCTATAATCAGCTTCATACAGGTAAGATAGGTATTTGTGTCGACAACATTTGACGAGGTACTTCCCTGAATAATCTGGCTTTGAGAGCCAGACATTGCGCGTGATACAATGCCACCATTATGGTTATTCGTCAGCGTTGCAGAATTCCTATATCCAACGATACCTCCACAGACGCGATTTCCTGTTGATGTAGAGCTTATGGTTCCGTAGTTTTGACAATAAGTTAACTCGCCTCCGCCAATGCTGCCTGCTATCCCGCCAACATAATTATTGGCTGTAACATCGCCAAAGTTCATACATTTGGTCACTGTTTTCGAACCACCAGAAGTCGGCAGATAACCAACTATACCCCCACAGCAAGCCTGACCCGAATGGCTTGTGCTGACACTGGCGTAATTCACGCAATTCTGAACTTTGCCACCGTTTAACTGTCCAACTATGCTGCCTACATTCGAACTGGTTCCTATAACAGAACCACCTATGACAATAACATTTTTGATTACTGAAGTTGCGTCATTGACAGTGCCAAACAGACCGACATTTCCTCCGCCGGAAATAGCAACCTCAATAGTGTAGCCCTGTCCATCGTAAGAGCCATTAAAGGTCTCTACAATGGCCGTAACGCCACTGATATTAGCGGTCTGTATGGCATAGCCATCATGACTTGCACTTTTACCTACTTCATCCACGAACTTATTCCAGTCAGCCAAAGAACCAATCTTGTACGGATTGTTACTTGCACCATTTCCCTCCAACGCCCACACCTGTGTAACAGCAAGCATGGTGGTCAGTACTAGCAGAATTCTTTTTTTCATTTTCTAAGTTTTTGATATTATTGTTTCAGTTCGGCGATGCAAAGTTACAAAAGAAACTACAAACTGCCAAACAATTCAAGAAAAATCTCTTGTTTATCGTTTCTGTTGCCTGGCTAATTATGGCGGTTTCCCTCTATGAAATGTAGAACTCAAAAAAACGTGCTACTCGCGCTACTTTGGTGTTTAACATATTGGCTTGCTGCTCGTTGTCTGTAGCTACACCATTCTATTCGGCGCTACTCTAGTAGCTACAGAGGCGTTTTTCCAATCGGCGTTAGTATTTTCCAAAATAGCGTTAGTATTTTTCCAAACGGCGTTAGTATTTTTCCAAACGGCGTTAGTATTTTTCCAAATAGCGTTAGTATTTTTCCAAACGGCGGCCGTAAATACTTGTTTTCATCTCGGTAGCTACCAGAATAGCACCAAAACAATACCTGTAGCTACCGACAACTACCTGCTAATCAGTTTGTCCGGTGCTACAGTAGCTCGAGTAGCACATTTTTTACGCGCACGCATTACGCGCGCGCGTGATATTTACTATAAGATAGGTGCACAGGAGTTTTTCCCCTTACCGTCTTAGCAGCAGCACAACGTTTTCTACGTGTGGCGTATGCGGAAACATGTCTACAGGCTGGACGGCGGCGACGCGGTAGCTGGTGTCGAGGTCGTGGAGGTCGCGTGCCTGTGTGGCGGGATTGCAGCTGACGTAGACGATGCGCTGAGGAGCAGCGCGGAGGATGGTCTTAACGACATCGGGGTGCATGCCGGCGCGTGGTGGGTCGGTGATGATGACATCGGGTCGGCCATGCTCGGCAATGAATTGGTCGGTGAGGATGTCCTTCATGTCGCCGGCGAAGAAAAGCGTGTTGGTGATGCCGTTTATCTGGGAGTTGACCTTAGCATCCTCAATGGCTTCGGGTACATACTCGATGCCGATTACTTGCTTTGCCTGTCGGGCCACGAAGTTGGCAATGGTACCTGTGCCAGTATAGAGGTCGTAGACTAATTGGGAATGAGGAGTCGGTTGTTCTTCGTTGCCAATTGGAGCAAAAGCGAATTCTCGAGCAACTGAGTATAGGTGGTATGCTTGCTCGGTGTTGGTCTGGTAGAACGACTTTGGGCCTACCTTGAAGCGGAGGTCTTCCATGAGTTCGAAAATGTGGTCGGTACCCTTGAACAGGAGGATGTCCTGGTCGCCGATGGTGTCGTTGCACTTCTGGTTGTCAAGGTACATCAGCGATGTGATTTGCGGGAACTTGTCGGCTATGTGCTGCAACAAGCCATTGACCATTGACCATTGGTGATCGACCATTTCTTTCTCCTTTTCTTCTGAATGGTCTATGGATGATGGCAGATGGTCGATGTGGAACTGGATAATGACCATCAGCTCGCCGCTGGCGCTGTTGCGGAAAATGACGTCGCGCAGCAGTCCTGTCTGTGCCCTGAGGTCGAAGAAACTGAGGCTATGGCTGATGGCATAGTCGCGAATCTCATTGCGGATGTGGTTGTGCAGGTCGTCCATGAGCCAGCATTTCTCGATGGGGAGAATCTTATCGAAGGCACCCGTGATGTGGAAACCGATGGCGGGCACATTTTTAGATTCTTCGTTCTTCATGCTCAATTCTTCATTTGTAAGCCACCGCTTGTTGGCGCAGCCGAAGTCGAGTTTGTTGCGGTACTCCTGCGTCTTTACCGAACCGAGAATAGGGCGGAACTCAGGCAGCTCCACCTTGCCGATGCGGGAAAGCTGGTCGTAGACCTGCTGCTGCTTGAAGCGGAGCTGGGCATCGTAGGGCAGGTTCTGCCACTTACAGCCGCCGCACAAGCCGAAGTGCTGACAGAAGGGCTTCGCGCGTACATTACTATAATTTATAAAGCGTACCACCTCGCCTTCGGCAAAGGAGTGCTTCTTGCGCCGCAGCTGCACGTCGCACACATCGCCTGGTACGCACCAAGGTACGAATACTACTAGCTCGCCCCAGTGGAACAAGCATTTCCCTTCGGCCGCCACGGCCTCTATCGTCACGCTTTCCAGCAGTGGTAGCGTTTTCTTTCTTTTTCCCATTTTTAAAAGTTTGCTGCAAAGTTACTACATTTTTCTGAGAAAACTGTTGTCGGTTTCTTTTTTTTTTCGTAACTTTGCAGCCGTTTTCAAACCCGACAGAGGGTGAGATGACGCAGTTGTCTTTATATGTCACTAGAGTTCAGTACATTACGGACAAAATTTTCAGTTTACACACCGTGGCCTCTGCATTCAAAAATGTGGTGACCCCAAGAAATTGTCTCTTCCCAAAACTGTCATGCTGAGTGAAAACGACCTTCACTGGTTTCCTATGCGGATAAGGAATTCCAGCGTAAACCGACTGGAGACCATGATGGATCGTCTTGCCAAAAGCGAGGACGTGGAAGATGCCTACGCTCCTCTTTCCTTTATCAAGGTGAGCATGAAGAAGATGGACTTTGCGCCTTCTCTTTTGAATTATATCTTTGTACGCGCCACTTTTGGAAAGCTGGTGAAGGTGAAGAGCAACCGTGAACGCTTTGAGCCGCTCCGCTTTGTGATGCATCCGGTCTATGACGAGAAGTACGTCAGGCGCGACGAAGTTCTTTACATCTCTGATAAGAAGATGGAGGACTACCAGCGGCTGACTGCTGAGATGAACGAAAAGGTGATTTTCCTCGACAATCCCAATTACGCCTTCAAACCCAGTCAGGCTGTACAGATTACCGAGGGCGAGTTCACGGGGATAGTGGGGCGAATCAAACGAATTAAAGGGCTAAGGTGTGTGGTGCTGCCTATCGGAAACGAGATGGCGGCTGCTGTGGTAGACATTCCCAGCAAGCATCTTCGCTATCTGACTGAGGAAGAAGCAAGGAGCTATGAGAGTTGAAAATGGTGAATTGAATAAACAATAAAACAAATTATCGATAATGAGAAAAAAAACATTCATGGTCTTGGCCGTTGGGACGCTTTTGCTGAGCAGCTGTATTACGCCCAACGTGTCCTATTTCGACGACCTGAAAGACGGGCAGACGACGGAGGTGCTGCAGAGAATGGACATCCGTCTGCGCCCTGACGACAAGATTACCATTGTGGTCAACAGTAAGGATCCCCTGTTGGCAGACCTGTTCAACCTGCCCATCATCTCGCATCGTGTGGGCTATACGCAGGCATCGTCGCTGAACTCCAGCCAGCAGATGTCTGTCTATACAGTGGACTATAAAGGCGAGATTGACTTCCCGGTGCTGGGGAAAATTAAGGTTATTGGTCTTCGGCGCGACGAGGTGGCAGAATTAGTGAAGTCGGAGCTTATCAATCGTAATCTGGTAAAAGATCCTGTGCTGACTGTAGAGTATGCAAATTTAGGCTTTAACGTCATGGGAGAGGTAAATAAGCCTGGGCGGTATAGCTTTGACCGGGACCACCTGACTATTCTTGATGCCATCAGCATGGCAGGAGACCTGACTATTCAAGGAGAACGGAAAAGTGTATTTCTGATGCGCGAGGAGGGCAACCAGCGTAAGTCCTATCGGTTGAACCTCCAGGCGGGTTCTGAGTTGCTTCAGTCACCGGCATTCTATATACAGCAGAACGACGTGATATATGTGGAGCCTAACGCCTATCGGTCACGCCAGACGACAGTCAACGGCAATAACGTCCTGTCAGCATCGTTCTGGATTTCTGTCGCCTCACTGTTGACATCCATAGCAGTACTTATCGTTAAATAATCACCTCGGATAACTATGGCAATTGCAAAGAATAATAATAATGTGCGACAGCAGACCGATTATCTGCGACTGCAAGATCTGTTAGCACTCTGCATCGGCAAGTGGAAATGGTTTGTGGTCTCCCTCGTCTTTTTTGTCGGACTGGCCACAGTCTACCAGCTGACCACACCTAAGGTGTTTACTCGCTCCACCTCTATCCTCATTAAGGAAGATAGCAGGAGAGGGCCTGCCTCTTTCACCTCAGAGCTGAGTTCATTCTCAGGAATGGGTATTTTCAACACAAATACGAATGTGAACAACGAGCTGATTTCCATCCAGTCGCCTGATGTCATTCTGGAGGTTATTCGAAGGTTGAACCTTGATGTTAACTATATGACAGATGGGCGCTTCCACAAAGAAACACTTTATGGGAGAAGCCTGCCATTAAAAGTGGAATTCAAAGACTTGGCCTATAACGACTTCAGCTCTTTTACCATTGTTGTCAACAAGGATAGCACGCTCACTCTCTCTGACTTCAAGTTGAATGGGAAAAAAGTGGAAGATGGTAAGGTGATAAAGGTGAAGAAGAACACAGAGTTTCAGTCTCCTGTCGGCAAGATGATTATCACCGAATCGCCTTATTGGGCGGAGAGAGCAGAGACTGGTTTGAAAATCTACGTCGGTCGCTCGGGACTTCTCGCTACTATAGGAGCATGCAAGGCTAGGATGAATGCGGCCCTGAACGACGAGAAGGCTACTATCATCGATATCAGTTATAAGGATGTGAGCATCCAGCGGGCGGAGGACTTCCTTAACACGCTGATTTCGGTCTACAATGAGAACTGGGTGAAGGACAAGAACCAGATTGCAGTCAGCACTTCACAGTTCATCAATGAGCGTTTGCAGGTAATTGAGGACGAGCTGGGTAATGTGGATAGCAATATCTCTAGTTATAAGAGCGAGAACCAGATTACGGATATGGTGGCTTCTTCCCAGATTGATATGAACACAGCCAACCAGGCTAATGTTCAGATTACCGACCTGAATAATCAACTCTATATGGCCCGTTATATCCGGGAACATGTGAACGACAAAAACTCTAAGGATCAGCTTCTTCCAGCCAACTCGGGTATCAACTCAGCCACCATTGAAAGGCAGATTAACGAGTATAATGAAAAGATGTTGCAGCGCAACAGCCTGCTTGCCAACAGTAGTGCAGAAAACCCGCTGGTGGCAGACTTGGACCAAAGCCTCAGTGAGATGCGCAAAGCCATTGTTTCGTCTATCGACAACCAGGTCAGCACACTTAACACCCAGATACAAGGTTTGCGTGGCATACAGGGACTCAGCACTTCGCGCCTGTCGAACACGCCCAAGCAAGCTGAATATCTGCTCAGTATTGAGCGTCAGCAGAAGGTGAAGGAGGCTCTCTATCTATTCCTGCTGCAGAAGCGTGAGGAAAACGAACTATCGCAGGCTTTCACAGCCTATAACACGCGTGTTGTCACGTCACCTACCGGACAGATGGTACCCACTTCACCAGACAAAAGACGCATCTTTTTAGCAGCTATCCTATTGGGCCTGCTCGTACCAGTTGTCATTATCTACATCCGCGAAAACATGAACACGAAGATACGTGGGCGCAAAGACATTGAGAAACTCACTATTCCGTTCGTGGGCGAGATTCCATTGCACTCGCATAAGAAGAAAAAGTGGTTCTGGGAACGCAAGAAGAAGAGAAGCGAAACCGACACCTACGAGATTTTGGTTAAGCCAAAGAGCCGCAACGTCATCAACGAAGCCTTCCGCGTGGTGCGTACCAATATGGAGTTCATGTCGGGATCCGACAATGCCAATAAGGTCATCATGCTTACATCGGTCAATCCTGGGTCAGGAAAGACATTCCTTACGATGAACATCGCTGTGTCTTTCGCCATTAAGGATAAAAAGGTGGCAGTGGTTGACCTGGACATGCGCCGTGCTTCGCTCTCACAATATGTCAATAAACCAAAAGTAGGTATTTCTGACTATCTGAATGGAAAGATAGACGACTGGAGGACTGCTACAGTTCCTGTCGAGGGATATGACAATATTGAAGTGATACCCGTTGGCACGGTTCCCCCAAATCCTGCCGAATTGCTCTTCAGCGACCGTCTGCAGAAGATGCTCAACGAGCTGCGTGAGGAATACGACCTTATCTTCCTCGATTGTCCTCCTGTGGAGATTGTGGCAGATGCCAGTGTTATAGCCAAGTTCGCCGACATGACCGTTTTCGTCATGCGTGCCGGATTGATGGAACGCGAGATGCTTCCTGTTGTAGAAGGCTACTACGAAGATAAGAAATTCAAGAACATGTCGATGCTGCTCAATGGTACCACAGCTGCTGGCAGCCGCTACGGATATCACCGCTATGGTTATCACTATGGCTATGCTTACGGCTATGGCTATGGCAGCAAGGGATATGGCGGATATGCTAAAGACAATGAATAAATAATTTTTTTTTTAATATAAAATGGATAACATTAAAATTGGCGTTGTTGGATTAGGCTATGTCGGTCTGCCTTTAGCCAGACTCTTTTCTACCAAGTTCCCAACTGTGGGCTATGATCTTAACAAGAAACGTGTGGATGCCCTGATGGCAGGACATGATACTACGCTTGAAGTTCCCGATGAACTTTTGCAGGAAGCTATAGATAAATATGGCTTCAAATGTACAACAAACCTTGATGATATACGCGACTGCAATTTCTATGTGGTGGCAGTCCCTACACCGGTTGACATGAACAATGCACCCGACCTGCGTCCCCTTTATGGTGCCAGCGAGACTGTGGGCAAGGTCATTTCCAAAGGCGACATCGTGGTCTATGAGTCGACCGTCTATCCCGGTGTGACAGAAGATGAATGTCTGCCGGTTGTGGAGCGTACTAGCGGATTGAAGTATAATGTGGACTTCTTTGCCGGCTATAGCCCAGAGCGCATCAATCCTGGTGACAAAGTGCACACAGTAGAGAAAATTCTCAAGATAACGTCTGGCTCTACACCCGAAGTGGCCGATATCGTGGACGGCGTTTATAATGCTGTGCTTATTAACGGTACCCACAAGGCCCCATCCTTGAAAGTGGCTGAGGCAGCTAAGGTCATTGAGAATTCGCAGCGTGACATCAACATTGCTTTCGTCAACGAACTGTCTAAAATATTCACGCTCATGGGCATTGATACCCAGGATGTGTTGGAGGCAGCCGGTACCAAGTGGAACTTCATCAAGATGAATCCCGGTCTTGTTGGCGGTCACTGTATTTCCGTCGATCCCTATTATCTTGCACAGTGCGCCCAAAGGCTTGGCTATAATCCGGAAATCATCCTCGCCGGCCGTCGCATGAACGATGGCATGGGTGCCTATGTGGCCGACCAGACCATAAAGCTGATGCTGAAGAAAGGTATTCAGGTGCTCGGATCAAAGATTATCATCATGGGCTTCACCTTCAAAGAGAATTGCCCCGATGTACGCAACACTCGTGTCATCGATATTTTCCATGCCCTGCAGGAATATAATGTGCACATTACCGTCTTCGACCCTTGGGCCAACCCCGATGTGGTGAAACGAGAATATGGCATTGACATTGTCGACACGCTGCCTGCTGAGAAGTTTGACGCAGCCATCGTTGCTGTTGGCCATCGTCAGTTCCGAGAGATGGAAATAGATTTTGACACCCTACTGAATCCCAACCACGTCATTTATGACGTGAAGGCCATTATGCCACGTAACCTTGTTGATGGCCGCTTGTAATTTGAGCAATTATTAGTTCAATTCGTTTATAATCGTTGTCGTCTAAATGGATAAGTATTTTGTACATCCTTCAAGTTACGTTGACGAGAATGTAGAGATAGGCGAGGGAACAAAGATATGGCATTTCTGCCATGTGCAGAAAGGTGCCCGTCTTGGTAAGAACTGCTCCCTTGGCCAAAATGTCAATATCGGTAACAATGTCAGAATTGGTAATGGCGTACGCATCCAGAATAATGTTTCTGTCTACGAGGGCGTGGAAATAGAGGATAACGTTTTCTGTGGCCCTTCCTGTGTGTTTACCAACGTTACCACTCCCCGTGCCCACTTCCCGGTTCATGGCATCTATGCCAAGACTCTCATCAAAGAGGGGGCTTCGTTAGGAGCCAACTGTACCATTGTCTGTGGCCATAGTGTCGGTCGTTCGGCACTCATTGGTTCTGGTTCTGTCGTTACCAAAGATGTGAAAGATTATGCCCTCATGGTTGGCGTTCCCGCTCATCAGCTTGGCTGGGTCTGTGAGTGTGGCAAACGCCTTGACGGTACCCTAAAGTGCTCATGCGGTCGTGTCTACCACCTAAATGGTGATAATTTAACTCAAGAGTAATCTACTTACTCCTTTTTTCTCAACTACACAATTCCTTAAATAATGCAATTTAGAGATCTCAAACATCAGTACCAAGTACTGAAACCCGAAATAGATAAGGCTGTTCTTGATGTCATGCAGTCGGGGGCTTTCATTATGGGCCAGCCCGTTCGTGAATTGGAGTCCCAACTCGCCGAATATGTCGAAGTAAAACACTGTCTCACATGTGCCAATGGTACAGACGCCCTAACCCTTGCACTTAAGGTTTGGGGTATCGGCCCCGGCGATGCAGTCTTTGTGCCCGACTTCACCTTTTTCTCCTCAGCCGAGGTGGTTAGCCTCGAGGGTGCGACACCTGTCTTTGTTGACGTAGAAGAGGAAACATTCAATATCTCCCCAACTGATTTGGAACGTGCCATTCTACAGACTTTGGCCGATGGGACTCTGACCCCTAAAGTTATTATTGCAGTAGATTTATTCGGACTCCCTGCCAACTATCCTGCTATCCGTCAGATTGCTGAAAAATACCATCTGCTTATTCTCGAAGATGGTGCCCAGGGTTTTGGCGGCAACATCAACGGAAAGCGTGCTTGCTCATTTGGTGACATCTCTACAACTTCATTTTTCCCAGCCAAGCCTCTTGGCTGTTATGGCGACGGTGGCGCTGTATTTACTAATAATGATGACTGGGCAGCCTTGGCTGATTCCTACCGTGTTCATGGTAAAGGAACCTTCAAGTACGACAACGTGCGCATCGGACTCAACTCCCGTCTAGATACCATCCAAGCCGCCATCCTCCAAGTCAAATTCAAGGCTTTCGTCGATTACGAGTTGGAAGCTGTTAACAAAGTTGCTGCCCAATACTCAGAACTTCTGAAAGACGTCCCAGGTCTAAAAACACCTGTCATCCACTCCGGCTTCTATTCCAGCTGGGCACAATATACCATTCGCCTGGAAAACAAGGCCAAGCGCGATACCCTCCAGTCCTCCCTTAAGACTCAAGGTATACCTTCCATGGTCTACTATCCCACTCCAATGCATCTCCAGACTGCATTTGAGAATTCCCAATTCTTGATTCTCAATTCTCAATTAGTGAACTCTACGAAGTTGAGTTCAACAGTATTGTCGCTCCCTATGCATCCTTACCTCACCGACGATGATATCCTGCATCTTGTCAATGCAGTGAGATAGATTTTTTAGTAATATAGTTCTTGCAAACATGTTATAAAATGATTATCTAATAGTTTGTCTGCTATTTATGGCAATATTTTTGTTGATAATTCTTTTAGGACTTCTTTTATTTCTTTATATTAAAAAAGAATATGGGTGGTTGGCAGGTTTTACTCTTGTTTATTTTCGTCTTTTATCTACAGTATTGTTTAAAGTAGGTCCTGATATTTATGGTGCACATTCGTTGATTTTATTATCTTTTTATGCTATATTGCTTCTTGTTCCTCGTACTAATAGGAATTATCATTATTTAAACTATTATTCAGACCCTGTGGTGTTCTCTGTGTTTTTCTTTACAGTTGTTTTATTAATTCAAGACACCTTTTCTGTATATTATGATTTGAATAAAAGTAGTATTGCAAATTTTGAGTTAGAATTTTTCTTAAATACATTATTTCCTTTTTTCACTCTTCCTTTTTATATTTCAAGTAATAATGATTGTAATGCCGCTATTAAGTCTTTCTTTTATTGGGGAGTATCATATCTTATGGTTATCGTTTTACTTTTCGATATGGATATAAACGTAATCATGGAAGATAGAATGAAACTTAATGATCAAACTGAAATACTTGATCCTATAAGTTTATCCCGTTATGCAGGTTTTTCTACGATTTCAAGCGTCTATTTCTTATTGTTTGGTCATAGTAAGAAGAGGTTGACAGTTTTGTTCGTTTTTGGTTTTGCCCTTTCTGTCTTTTTTTTATTACTTGCAGGACAAAGAGGTACCATAATCGGCGTGGTTTTGTCTCTTTCATTATTGGGTATTAGAGAAGAGTATAGAAATAAAATGATTTGGCTTTTGCCCATTGTTCTTGTTTGTATATATTTATCTGCTTTTTCTTCTTTTGAAGTCTTCGATAGATTTAAGGATCTTGAAAACTATCAGACTTATAATCGTTTTTATGATTATATTAAGGTATGGGAAATCTTTAAGACTAATGGCTGGTTATATGGATTAGGCTCTGAGGGATATTACTATTTAACAGGAAGATCCTATCCTCATAATATAATATTAGAACATGTGTCAAATTACGGGCTACTTGGACTTCTCTGTATTGTCGTTGTTATTGTTAAATCTTTACAATATTCTGTACGTCTGATGAAATTCAGCAAGAATTATTATGATTATATTGTTGTTTCATGTTGGTTTATGACCCTTTCTTCATCATTTGTAAGTGCAAGTATTAATGGTAATAAACTTTTTTATCTTTTTTCTGGAATGATCGTTATTTCTTATTCGTTCCTAAAAGAAAAAGAAGTTTGTTCCTTTATTGATGTAAAAGAAGATGACTGAGGAGAAAGACAATATTGGGAAAAAAGCTGTTAAAGGAGTAAGTTGGAGTATGATAGAAACTGGTTCTATATACTTCATACGTTTTTTTTTAGGCATAGTATTAGCACGTATTTTAACTCCTGCTGATTTTGGATTAATAGGTATAATCCTGATTTTTGTTTCTATTTCAGATGTATTGGTAAATGCTGGATTTGGTCAAGCTTTTATTCAAAAACAAAATACAACTAATGTTGATGCAGATACTGTTTTTTATATAAACATCTTTATTGCATTCATAATCTATGGCATTCTTTTTCTTTTTTCTCCTGTAATAGCTGTTTTTTTTAAAGAGCCCCTGTTAGTAAAGCTTATAAGAGTTTTATCGCTAATCATAATTGTGAATTCTTTAAATGTCATTCAGTTATCGATTATTCGCAAAGAATTATTATTTAAGAAGAAAGCTGTCATTACTGTCATCGCCTCCGTCATTTCAGGAATTGTCGGTGTTCTATGTGCCCATGTGGGTTATGGTGTTTGGAGTTTGGTTATTCAACAACTTTTAGGAAAATCTTTATTATGTATTATGTTGTTCAAGGCATCTTCTTGGAAACCTTCCCTCTCTTTTTCTTGTCAATCGGCTAGATCCCTATTCACCTTTGGTAGTTGGATGTTATTGGCAAATATATTCTTAACTGTTTTTAATAATTTCTATCGTTTTGTTATTGGTAGGATTTTTAATGCTAGTGAACTGGGGTATTATGAACGGGCACGGCAATTTGAGAACCTTGTTACTCAAACAGCGACAACAGTTTTTGGAATAGTTGCTTTTCCTGTGTTCTCTAAGTTACAAAATGATCGTGAGCAATTAAAAAACACAGTGTTTAATTTTATCCTTTATTCTTCAGCAGTAGTGTATCCTTTGTTAATATGTATTATTGTTGTTGCTCGCCCCCTAATATTGTTGTTGTTAACTGATAAATGGTTACCTGTAGTTCCATATATGCAACTATTGTGTTTGGTTGGTTTTACTGTTCCTGTTCAATTCTTTATAGGCCCTTTATTACAAGCTGTTAAATATGCAAAAATAGCATTCTATTACACTTTGGTTTTGGGGGGCATTAGAATTCTCAATGTATCTATTACATGTCAGTGGGGGGTTTCAGGTATTATTTTGGGGGAATTAGTTACCATTATTTTGACGACAATAATTATGTCAAAGATGATGTTGTCTTTATTGGATTTTGATTACATTCGCTCTGTATTAAGGTTACATTGGGTTTTGCCATTGTCTCTCCTTTCGGGTCTTTTTGGCTGGCTTGTTCTCTTATCTGTCGATTATTCTCCTTTGTGGGTGCAAGTGTTCTTACCTACTTTGATTATATTGTGTGTTTATGTTATTGGGCTTTTTAGTCTTGATTACCAATTTTCTCGTTATAGGGGGGTGTTTGCAAAACATATTGTTAGTTTTATAAATGGAACTAAATAATTATAAATTGCTGTATATTGCCAGATATAATAATTTATCTGGTGTCGCTTTAAAAATCCAAGGCTTTTGTAGCGGTGCAAAGCGTAATGGTTTTGAAGTAGATATTGTGAACTTTGAGTCTCTCAAGAAAACAAAAAAGATAATCTTAGAAACCGATGCTAGGTATGTAATTATTCGCTCTCTTGCACGAAATAATGTTAATTTGTTGTTTTCCATTATTATAGCAAGATTTCAAGGAAAACGATTTGTGATAGATGTCCCGGCACCATTTTATGTTTATCTTAAAGAGGTAAATATGCAAAATCGTTCTAAGATTCGAAAAATATCAAAGCAAATACTCACTTTCTTAAATGGTCCATGGTCTCTATGGCCTTTTCATCGAATTATAGAATATGCCGAAGAATCTCCTTTCTTTATGTTAGGTAACAGGAATAGAACGGTTCTGGTTGGCAATGGAATAGACCCATATAGATTATTTCTCAGGAGAAAAAGGTATCCTGATGCAGGAAAGACTATAAGATTAATAGCCGTTGCAAATACTATATCTGGATGGCATGGTTTTGATCGTATCGTTCGAGCCATGGTAGAGTGGAAGAGAAGGAATTCCCATCCTAGATTATTTTTTGATGTCGTGGGGAATGACAACACACCTTATGCAAAGGAAATGCAACTGATAGCTCAAGAAGGCGGAGTCGTGAATGATATTCATTTCCATGGTTTTTTGTCATCAGAACAACTAAGAGACCTTTATGACGAAGAGTCTCTTGCGGTTGGATCGTTGGGACTATATCGTAATGGACTCAACACGTCTTCGGTTTTGAAGGTAAGAGAGTATTGTTTGGCTGGAATTCCATTTATAGCATCTGGTGTGGATCCTGATTTTCCTGATAATCTCCCATTCCGCTTTGTTGTTAGCAATGATAACGAGATAGATGATATATTGAACGTATTCAGCATATTTCCCCAAAAGCGTAAGACGTTCACAGATGAGGAAATACGTCAATATGCAATTGATCATTTGTCTTATGATTCGAAATTTCGTGAAATGATTGATGGATTATGATACAATCAAAAAGTGATTTAGTTGAATATCTTGAAGCAGACAAGAGAGAACTTGGACGTAGGTCAAAACATCCAGGTTTCTTTGATTTTGTTTGGAAATTTGAGATTTGCATGAGAAAAAGGGAGTACTATCTCAATTGTGCAAAAAATCCTTTGTGGGGAGTCGTAAAAATGTATCTTTCACTCAAGTATCAAATATTGAGTGTTTTATGTGGCTTTACTATTCCATTAAATTCTTTTGGAAAAGGTTTGTCTATAGCCCACCGTGGCACAATTGTTGTTAATGGAGGTGCCCAAATAGGTAATAATTGTCGTTTACATGTGGGCGTCAATATAGGAACAGCACCAGGCTTGGATAATGCTGCGCCAATAATAGGTAATGATGTCTATATTGCTCCAGGAGTGAAAATATATGGTAGGATTCATATTTCTGATGGTATTATTGTTGGAGCGAATGCAGTAGTAACAAAGAGTTTTGATGAACCTAATATTTGTATAGCAGGAGTACCAGCTCAAAAGATAAGTGACAACGGTCGGTATGAAGTGGAGGAAAGAAATAGAAGGATATTCCCTGAGTGTATAAGAAATGATTAATTCTTCCAATAACCATATTAGCGGATCCGTCTATAATAACGGAGTTACGTTCATATGGAAGTTTATTTGGATGGTAAATTCCAACTGAATATATAGTTGTTATTGTGACGGAAATTGTACTGCGTATGGTTTTGTCAGTTACTTATTATAATGGATTATTTGCAAGATATATAAGTTTTCTAATACGGAATGAATATACTTATTATTTCTAATTACCGGGAGTCTGTTGGTGGAATTTCAGGACAGGTCAAGTTACTTGCTGAGAACTTGAAACAAGAGGGGGAGCATATACGGATATTCTCAACATATGGTAATCCAATGATGAGGCTATGGTTGTTTGTCAAACTGCTGTTTGTAGCATATCGCTTTGATGTGTTGCATATTCATGCTTGCTCATTCTGGGGTTTTTTGCCTGCCGTGTATGGCGTAATTTCTGGGAAGCTTTTATGCAAACGCACTGTGCTGACTTACCATGGTGGTGATGGTGGGAGCTTTTTTGATGCCCACCCCAAAATTGTACGGTATTTCCTATCAAGAACTGACACCAATATAGTGTTATCTGGTTTCCTTGCAGAAGTGTTCAAAAAGCATGATTTGCCATGCATAGTTATTCCTAATATTCTGGAAGAAAAGTCGAAAATGAATTATGTCGTGAGGGATGAGATAAAACCGCGTTTTATCAGCATACGTATCTTAGAGCCACTCTATAATATAGAGTGCATTTTAAAGGCATTTGAGATTGTTAAACAGCAAAAAAGGGAATCGACACTTACTGTTTTAGGAGATGGAACGTGCAGGCAGAGCCTTGAGAGATTTGTTCGAGAACATCAGCTCAAGGATGTTACGTTTTATGGTCAAATTAATAACAAGGATATTGACGATTATTTATGTAAAGCAGATATTTTACTTTCTGCTCCAACTATCGATAATCAGCCGATGTCTTTGCTTGAAGCTTTCCGAGCAGGGCTGCTTGTTATATCAAGTCGTGTAGGAGGTGTGCCTTATATGATAGAGCATGGCGTTACAGGATTTATGTTTGAAAGCAATAATCATGAGGAACTGGCACGATTGATGATAGAAGCTACAGACAATCAGCAAACTTCCATTTCTATGATTAAGAATGCCCACTTACAACTTTCAAAATATACTTGGAAACATATTAGAGAGGATTTGTATAAATGCTACCTATAGTTTTAAGTTAATACTAAGTTATAAACAACAATTAATTTTTTTTTGTATGGGAAGGATTAGAGAGAGCATAATCCTGAATGGTATATTGCCACTAGCTGATTTGAAGTATCATACGCATATGCCATCATGGTATCGTCGAATCCAGAAAATGCTGAAATGGTCACCAGAGGAAATCAAACGTTGGCAGACCGAGGGAATGCAGAATCTTGTTAGGAACGCCTACGAGCATTCAAAATACTACCGTGAGTTGTTTGATTTTTTGCACATAAAGCCAATGGACTTTCTCTCAATTGAGGATTTAGAAAGGATACCTCCTCTAACTAAAGATATCATAAGAGAAAGATACGATGACATTTTGTTAGACAATAGAAGTCAGTTCTACTGGAAAACAACATCAACAGGTGGATCCACGGGGAACCCTACTAAATATGTGAAAGATAATAATTCTTGGGGATTTGACAATGCATATAATCTGTTGATGTGGCAGCGAACAGGCTATCATTATGGTGATAAGTTCTTGGCATTGGGGAGTGCCTCTATTTTTCCTACAAATAAGAACTCGAAATCACATGACCTGTATTATATCTTAAAAAGGAAAATGCCATTCAATGCTATGAATTTGTCTTCGGAAAGATTGGCAGAGTGCGCAAAGTATGTCATAGATAATAATATACATTATATTTATGGCTATGCTTCTTCCATTTTTCTTTTTGCTAAATATATAATAGAGAATTCATTGCAGGACAAATTGAGTATTCGTGCGTGTTTTCCTACCTCTGAGATTCTGACAGATGTTTATCGTGAAACTATTTACAATGCTTTCAAGTGCCCTATTGACGACAGTTATGGAGCTAACGATGGCGGTATCGTAGCGCATAAGTTGGATGACGAAAAGGGATATAAAGTCGGATATAATTGTATTGTTCAGATTAAGGAACCGCTTAATGGTAAAGAGAATTATGGAACAGCTTTGATGACCGATGTGACTAATACTGTTTTTCCATTTATTCGATATGAATTGGGGGATATTCTTGAATTAGGCGATGGCTATAATGAATTCCACAATGGCCAAGTGTTAAATAAGGTCGTTGGTCGCACCTCTGATATCATTTCTCTGGAGAATGGGAGAAATTTAACTGGTCCTGGATTTACGATTCTTTTTAAAGATTTGAATGTAAAAGGATACCGAATTTTTAAAAGTAATCCGATGGAGATTACTATTGAATTAGTCAAACTTCCAGAATATACTGATACAGAAGAGCGACTCATAATTGATACTTTGCATAAGCATGCCGGAAGTGATGTAAAGGTTCTCATTAATTACAAGTCGGAAATTGTTACAAGAAAGAATGGTAAAAACTTGTTCTTTTTAAACGAACAATTGAAGTATTAAGTCTCTTATGAATTGATTATGGGTTCTTTCACTTCTGAAGAACCTGAAAGCTCAATCTTTCCCAAAATGTCACTCAAACGACTGAGGTATCCTTTTCTATACGAGCCAGAGATTCCCGAGGACTATTCAGAACGGGGCGTGGAGAACGGGGCAAAACTGAATAACGGTCAGGTGGATACTCCCGACGTGTTGTACATTGTGGAGGCAACAAAACCTCTTTCGCTAGATGAAGCCTTTGCTTGGATGGAGAAACATCATGGGGAATTTCAGCCCTCTACAGTGATCATTGACACGGATAAGGGGGATGAATTGGTAGAAAAATACAAGGAAACTCATCCAAAGTTGTTCATTCAAACGAAGTCGCTAAACTTAATACGGCATTTGAATACGCTGTTGAATAAAACCAATGAGGTCTTGGAGGAAGGTGGGTATCTATGGTGTCACACTAGGACGGCATCATTAAAGCGTAAGTTGATGATGGAGAGATATCCTTGGGGTGTCAACTATATGGTGTTTATATTTCATTTTCTGTGGCATAGGGTAATTCCGAAAATGAACTGGACAAAATGGTTCTACTTCTGGGTGACAAAAGGGAAAAATCGGACATTTAATCGAGTTGAGGTGCTCGGAAGAATTTACAGGGCTGGTTTTGAGGTTGTGGATGAGGAGTTTAGGCATGGCGAATTCTTTGTTTTGGCCAAAAAGGTAAAGGAACCAATATGGAATGACGTGCCCAGCGGTTCTATGCTAATTAAACTGAAACGGGTGGGAAAGGGCGGTAAATTAATAGGAGTCTATAAATTCCGCACAATGTACAGCTACAGTGAATATCTCCAGCCGTATATCTACGAGCACAATCATTTGCAACAGGGAGGCAAGTTCGCTGATGATTACAGAGTGACGCCTTGGGGTAAGTGGATGCGTAAGCTTTGGATAGATGAATTGCCAATGATTATTAATTTCTTCAAGGGAGAAATGAAACTTGTGGGAGTACGCCCACTATCGCGTCATTATTTTAGCCTCTATACTCCAGAGATGCAGGAATTGCGTACCAGAGTAAAGCCTGGCCTACTACCTCCGTTCTATTATGACAAACAGACTCCCAAGACAATTGAGGAGGTGCAAGCCTCAGAACGGCGCTATGTAGAGGCATGCTTGGAGCACCCTGTCCTAACAGACCTAAAATATTTCTTTGGCACAATAGGTAATATTATATTCCGAGGAAAAACAAGCAATTAGCTTTTCTATGAAAATTCTTATAGACATCAATCATCCGGCTCATGTTCATTATTTCCGAAACTTTATTAAGTTGATGGAGACTAAGGGGCATGAGTTCTGTGTCATAAACCGTGACAGCAAGATGATAAATCAGCTATTGGACTATTATGAAATAAAGCATATCATAAGGAACAAACGACCAGAGAAAAAAGGAACTGTCGCTTCGTTGATGAATCTTACTAGAATGACGATTCGGTGTATTCGAGCATCGTTTACATTCCATCCCGACATGTATATGGGTTTTGCTTCCTCTGCCTGTGCTATAACGTCTTGGCTATTTAGGAAACCAAGTATACTGATGGACGATACGGAGCATAATGTGATGAATCACAGAATTTATATGCCGGTTTGTTCTGTAGTACTCACACCGTTTTATTTCTCCAAAGAGCTGCAAAAGGAAGAGAACAACCAGAAACAATTTAGGTTTGATGCCTATATAGAACAACTATATTTGCATAGTGCATTGTATGTCAATAAGAAAAAAGTTTTGGACGAGTTGAATGCTAAACCTAAGGAGTATGTCTTAGTTCGCTATATTGCTTATGACGCACATCATGATATAGTTGCGCAACCACTATCGGAAGAAGCAAAGAAGCAAATAATTGTGGAGCTGACAAAACATTATCGTGTTTTCGTGTCTTTGGAAAAAGGAGTGAATGATCCATTTTATAATGATTTTCTTCTGAAAATATCACCAGAAAAAATGCATGATCTAGAAGCTAATGCCAAGTTTTTGGTGACAGAAGGTGCAACGATGGCTTCTGAGGCATTTGTGCTTGGTGTCCCTTATTTGTACTTAAATCCGTTAAAGTGTGGCTATATCGATTATCAATGTAAGAACTATCCCTACAGAGCTTTTCAAACGACAGACGTTGACGAATCAAAAGCTGTTATAGAGAAATTGTGTAAACTAGATGTAAATTGTGATCAGGAAAAGTTAATAGTGGAAAATAATACGATAAATCCTACTGATTTCCTTATATGGTTTGTGGAAAACTATCCAAAGAGTAGATATGTGTTAAAGGAAAATCCAGATTTTCAAAACATATTCAAATGATTAAAGTTCTGGTAGTCATAGGTGCGAGGCCGCAGATAATAAAAGCGGCTGCTGTTTCAAGGGCAGTACGAGAACAGTTTCACAATGTGATTGAGGAGAGAATCCTGCACACGGGACAGCATTACGACCAGAATATGAGTGCTGTCTTCTTTGAGGAACTAGGTATTCCTAAACCAGACTATAATCTTGGTGTCGGGTCTGGTAAGCATGGAGAGCAGACTGCTAAGATGATTGCGGGCATTGAGGAAGTGCTTTCGAAGGAACAATTCGACGGAATTATTCTCTATGGTGACACAAACTCAACGCTAGCTGGAGCTGTGGCAGCTTCGAAAATTCATGTGCCTATTTTCCACGTGGAGGCGGGACTGAGGTCTCATAATATGGCAATGCCCGAGGAGGTAAACAGAATCGTTTGTGACCAGCTGTCCTCTATACTCTTCCCTCCAACTGAAACGGGTATGAGAAATCTGAAGGAAGAAGGTTTCCTGAATTCCAAGGCGCATTTTAAAAACGGAAAGGGCCGGTTGGTCGTAAATAGTGGAGACGTTATGTATGACAACAGCCTTTATTTTGGAGAGCTGGCCAAGGACAGAAGCGACATTGTCAATCGCCTCTTTCTTAATAAGAACGGGTATGTTTTAGCTACAATCCATAGGGATAATAACACTGATGACAAGGAACGCTTGACCGGTATTTTCCGCGCATTGCTCGATATTGCAGAGCGTGACGATATTGATATTGTTCTTCCTCTTCACCCAAGAACAAAAAAAATGTTGCCTGTGAACCTGGATTCCTCAGTTTATAAACGACTGCAAGAATCTAAGAAAGTAAGGATGATCCCACCTGCTTCGTTCTTTGAAATCATTGAATTGGAACGAAATGCTCGGCTCGTGATGACGGATAGCGGAGGAGTACAGAAGGAAGCTTTCTTTTTCGAGCGTCCATGTATAATTTTGCGCCCTGAAACAGAGTGGGTGGAGATTGTCGAGCATGGAGCTGGGATTATCGCTGATGCTGACTATGACAGGATAATGATAGCTTATCAGAAGTTGACAGACAAATCAGTAAAGTTTCCACACTTGTTTGGCGACGGACATGCCGCCGAAAAGATATTGGGTACAATTGTTGGCTATTTGAATTAGTATGTGGCTGATTTCAAATAAAGTGAAGGTGGAAGACTGCGGACTGCTTGAGGGCTTCCGGGAGTGTCATTGCCATCTGTTGCCTGGTGTGGATGACGGAGTGAAGAAGATAGATGAGACGCTTCGGATTCTGGAGAGATGGGAGGCATTGGGTGTGAAGGAGGTGTGGCTGACGCCGCACATCATGGAGGATATCCCCAACAAACCGGCTGACCTGAAGGAGAAATTCAAAGAAGTAAAGGCAAACTATACTGGCGGCATCGAACTCCATCTGGCGGCTGAGCACATGATGGACAACCTGTTTCAGGACCGGTTGGGAAAGAAGAACGTGCTTGCCATAGGGCAGGGTGGGGGACACCTTCTGGTGGAGACTTCCTATTATAATCCTCCAATGGATATGGAGCGGATGATTGACGATACGAAGAAGAATGGCTTTAGACCGATATTGGCACACCCGGAACGCTATCAGTATATGGACATTGGCCAATACAAGAAGTGGAAACAGAAAGAGGTGCTGTTCCAGCTGAATGTGCCGTCGCTGGTCGGAGCCTACGGGCCTGAGGTGCAGAAAAAGGCAGAGATGCTGCTTGACCGGGAGATGTATGACTACTGTGGCACCGATACACATTCGATGCGATTCGTGGAGTATTTCCTGAACAGCAAGATTTCCAAAAGAACGGTGAAAAAGGTGTTACAAATTGCTGGACAACAGGAGCTGTAGTTTTTATTCAATCACGGTTTTCACGGACTAACAAATACGACGAATTGAAGTTATTCACCGACAGTCTGCATAAGATAGCCTACGCAACGGATGCCTCGGTATATAGGGAGATACCCTATGGCGTGGCTTATCCTGAGACGGTAGAGGATATATGTTTGCTGATGCAAATGGCCAGGAAGAAGGGCGTAGACCTGATTCCCAGGGCAGGAGGCACCTCGATTGCCGGACAGGTTGTCGGCAGTGGTATCGTGGCCGACATTAGCAAGCACTGGAATAAAATACTTGAAATAAATGCCCAGGAACGCTGGGCAAGAGTGCAGCCCGGTGTGGTAAGGGACGAACTGAATATTGCCCTGAAGCCACACGGGCTTTTTTTTAGCCCAGAAACCTCGACCAGTAACCGGTGCTGCATCGGAGGCATGTTTGGCAACAACTCATGTGGCACTCATTCATTGGTCTATGGTAGTACACGTCATCATGTCTTATCATGTAAAGGAGTCTTGGCTGACGGCTCTTCATTCGACACGGAGAAGATAGATGTCCCAGGTTACCGAGAATCTTTGCCGTTGTTAGATGCAATCCTCTCCCAACTGGAAAGCTGGACAGATGACGAGACAACCCGTTCGCTGATAGAGAAAAACTATCCCGACAAGAGCCTCCAACGTCGCAGTTGCGGATATGCCATCGACGAGGCTATTGATACGTTAGCCAAGGACAAAGGGTTGGCACTATGTAAGCTGCTGGCGGGAAGCGAAGGCACGTTGGCCTTTATCACCGAGATTACTGTGAGCCTGGACCCATTGCCACCAAAAGAAATTATGGTGGTGTGTGGCCATTGCGATGCGCTGGAGAAAAGTTTCGAGGCCAATCTCGTGGCACTGCGGCATGAGCCGACAGCCATTGAACTGATGGACGGCGACATCCTGCAACTGAGCAAGGGCAATACGGAGCAACAGAAGAACCGCTTCTTTGTGGAGGCCGACCCTGCTGCGTTGCTGATAACAGAACTGAGGGCAGAAACAAGGGCGGAACTTGACGAGAAAGCCGCATGTCTGGAGCAGGATTTGCTCAGTAGCGGCCTTATATATAAATGTACGCGCGTTTATGGCACAGATGTCTCCAAGGTCTGGGCCTTGCGCAAGGCGGGCCTCGGTATTCTTGGCGGCATGAAGGGCGATGCTAAACCGATGGGCGTGATTGAGGACACGGCAGTGGCTCCGCACTTGATGCCTGCCTATATGAAAGATTTTCGGCAGATGCTCGACCGGCTAGGGGCAAAATGTGTGTATTACGGGCATATCAGCACTGGTGAGCTGCACCTACGACCGATTATCAACCTGAAGACCAAAGAGGGCCAGAAGCTGTTCCGCGACTTGGCTACTGAGACAGCTCTGCTGGTGAAAAAACACCGGGGCAGCATCAGCGGCGAACATGGCGATGGCCGACTGAGGGGTGAGTTCATCCGTCTGCTTTATGGCGACGAGACCTATGAGCTTATGCGACAGGTGAAGCAGTGCTGGGATCCTGACAGTCTGCTGAACCGTCATAAGATTGTCGACACGTTGCCCATGGACTCAATGCTGCGTTTTGAGGCAGGTCAACAGTATGAAATAGAGAAGATACTGAAGTCTGACAATACCTATTTCAACTGGAAAGCAGCTTTCGACGAGTGCGATGCTCCTGGTGCTACGGGAGCCAGAAGCCAGGTTCACGCCTTGATGTGTTCCATAGAACAGTGCAATGGTGCCGGCGACTGCCGGAAATCAAACATCATGGGCGGAACGATGTGTCCTGCCTATAAGGTCAGCGGCGATGAAACAAAGACTACGAGGGCAAGAAGTAATGTGATAAGGGAGGTGCTGACCAAAGGCGGTGACGATAAGCTTGTCAAGGAGGCGCTTGACACATGCCTAGCTTGCAAAGGATGCCGTAGCGAATGTCCTTCGAACGTGGACATGACGAGGATCCGGGCCGAAATTCTGCAGCAGTACCACGACAAGCACGGTGCTTCGCTCCGTTCCTGGTTGGTGGCAAGGATGGCACAGCTAGAAGAATTGGGTGGCTATGTCCGGCCTTTCTATAATTTTTTCGCTACTTGGAAGCCATCGGCAACGCTAATCAAGCGAGTCGTGTCATTTGCTCCAGAGCGCAGCATACCGATGTTAAGCCGGAAAACCATGGCGAAACTGGTTGCTGAAGAGAGCCAGAGACATCCAGTGGTCAATCCCCAAAAAGAGGTGTTCCTCTTTGCCGACGAATTCACCAACCGGCAAGAAGCGGAGTTGGGGCTGACCTTTGCAAAACTGCTTATGCAATTGGGCTATCGTGTGACTATCACCCGCCATCGCGAAAGCGGGCGTGCCGCTATCTCAAAAGGATTCCTGAAGCGAGCAAAGCAAATAGCTCAGGACAATGTGACCCTGATGAGCGACCTCGTTAGTGAGGATCGGCCTCTGGTGGGTATTGAGCCGTCGGCTATCCTCTCATTCCGCGACGAGTACCCTGACCTGGTACCTGGGGAATTGCGGAAACAGGCAACGGAACTGGGAAGACACTGCCTGCTATATGATGAGTTCCTTAAACAGGAAATGGACGAGGGACGTATCCGTTCGGATTGTTTTGAGGATTCAGAGTTGGAGATATGGCTGCATGGCCACTGTCATCAGAAAGCTCTGGTGGGCGTTGAAAAGACGGTTGATGTGTTGAGTAGCCTTCTCCGAGGGTCCACGGTGCACGTCATTCCCAGTGGCTGCTGCGGCATGGCCGGTTCGTTCGGCTATGAGAAGGAACACTACAAGACATCTCTCGAGATTGGAGAAATGGTGCTGTTTCCCGCTGTAAGGAAAGCGATGGCTCAACCTAAAGGTATACCGGCTTTCGTCGCAGCGCCCGGTACTTCCTGTCGCCAACAAATACTTGACGGGACAGGTATAAAAGCAGTTCACCCCATTGAGATTCTATACAGTTTTTTAAAGATAAAAAGTAAAAAGGTATAATAGACTATATGAAAAATTTTGCATTGATTGGTGCTGCGGGCTACATCGCTCCCCGGCACATTAAGGCCATCGCTGACACAGGTAATAACCTGATGGTGGCCTACGATAGGTTTGACAGTGTGGGACGGCTCGACAGTTCGTTCCCCGAGTGTTCTTTCTTTACCGAGCAGGAGCAGTTCGACCGTTTCTGCTCGAAGCAAATGCACACCGACGATAAGCTGCACTGGCTTAGCATCTGTACACCGAACCACACCCACGACGCTTTCATCCGCTATGGTCTACGCCTGGGTACGGATGTCATCTGCGAGAAACCGCTGGTGCTCAATCCCTATAACATCGACAACTTGATGGCAGTCGAGAAGGAGACAGGGCACAAGGCATATAACATCCTGCAACTGCGCCTTCACGACAGCATTGTGGCTCTGAAGAAGAAGGTGGACGAGGGTCCAAAGGATAAGATCTATGATGTGGAGCTTACCTATATCACCTCTCGCGGCAAGTGGTATTATGCCTCGTGGAAGGGCGACGTTCACAAGAGTGGCGGCGTGGCCACGAACATAGGCGTACATTTCTACGACATGCTGCAGTGGGTGTTTGGCCCTGTGAAGCAAAACATCGTCCATGTGATGAGTTTCGACCGTGTGGCCGGCTATCTGGAATTGGAGAAAGCCCGTGTGCGCTATTTCCTGAGCATCAATGCCGAGTGCCTGCCTGAAAATGCCGTTCAGGGCGAGAAGAAGACCTACCGCACGCTGAACATCGATGGTGACGAGTTTGAGTTCAGTGCCGGATTCACTGAACTGCACACCAAAAGCTACCAGAAGATTCTGGCAGGCGAGGGCTTCCGCATCAGCGAGTCGCGCCCCTGCATTGAAATCGTCAGTCAGATACGCCATTCAGAGCCCATCGGCCTCAAGGGTGACTATCATCCGTTGGCTAAGATGCCGCTGGCCAAGCATCCATTTGGGTGGGACGAGAAACGATGACAAAGCACGAGCGACTGATACGCATCTGCCGGGAGGTGCTGTTCGGCCAGGACAGCGGACTCCAAGAGGTTCTTAGCGTCACCGCAGGAGAACTGGACGAGCTGTGCAACTATGCCTCCAGCCATGGACTTCTGGCCGTGGTGGCGTCCGTCCTTGGAAAAATCAGTACCGCAGGGATGAATACCACCGATCTGGCCGATGCGAAGCTTGCTTGGTTTCTCTCTGCACAGGATGTCATCAAGGACTCCCAGCGCATACAGAAGCAAACGAGTGACTTAGCCCGCCTGTTTCAGGAGAAAGGCATGGATGTCATGTTCCTGAAAGGTGCCAGCCTGGCACAGTTCTATCCTTCACCCGACTGGAGAAACTGTTCCGACATCGATTTCTTCCTCTATGGCCGTCAGGACGAGGGCATCGATGTGCTGCGCCAGGCCGGCCTGAAAGTGAGAGATACTGACGACTACCATGCTCATGCCAACTTCAATGGTGCGAGAATAGAACTGCACCAGCAGTTCCTGGACGAGGGCCGGCTTTCCTCCAATAGTCTTGTAGAGAGTGCCTTGATGGAGCTATCCGAGCAGGAAGGCCGCAAGGTGCCCTTCCAAAGGCTGGGCGACGATGTCCAAAATGCCTATTCCATGTCTCCCACGATGAATGCGATCTTCCTCATGCGCCACATGACCGTCCACTTTGTCAGCGAGGTCATCATCATGCGGCAGCTCTACGATTGGGGGCTATTCCTGGCACATCAGGGCAGGATGGTGGATTGGGACAGGGTTTCTGTCCTTTACGAGCAGACTGGCATGACTGAGTTCGCACGGCGCATCCAGCATATTGTCACCATCAAGATGCAGATGCCTGTAGATGCATGCTGCCCTATCACGCCATTAGGCGGCCCGTTGACAGAGCGGATGTGGCATGGCATCTGTCAGGCTGAAGAAGATGGGCGGAAACATCCATCTAAGTTGTTGACCGGCATCAAGCGCAGAATAGAAATGCTGAGAAGCAAATGGAAATACAAGCTGGCCTATCCAAGAGACTCCTTTTGGAAGATGTGGGGCTATATGGCTGTCAGGGGCATCAAGACAATCTCGCGGCATCATACTGCTAAGGTATGATGCCGCGAGCATTTTTGGGTTAAAAATAGATAATTGTACCGATGTCGGTGCAATTTTTTTTTCATTTTTTTTGGCAGTGTGAGAAAAAACACGTAACTTTGCACAATTGGAATAATACACATTTTTTTTCGTTAATCGTAAATATTAAAACTAATGAGTCAAAAGAGAGTTTACCTCTTCGGCAACGGTAAAGCCGAAGGTAATGCAAAGATGCGTGAGGAACTCGGTGGCAAGGGCGCAAACCTTGCTGAGATGAACCTGATTGGCGTTCCCGTTCCTCCTGGTTTCACCATCACTACCGACTGCTGCAACGAGTACTATCAGGTTGGCCAGCAGAAGATTATGGAGCTGCTCAACGACGACGTGATGGCCGCCGTGAAGCACATTGAGGTGCTGATGAACTCAAAGTTCGGCGACAAGGAGAATCCCCTGCTCGTCTCTGTACGTTCCGGTGCCCGCGCCTCCATGCCTGGCATGATGGACACCATTCTCAACCTCGGTCTGAACGACGAGGTGGCCGAGGGTATGGTGAAGAAGACCAACAACCCCCACTTCGTGTACGACTCCTATCGTCGCTTCGTGCAGATGTATGGCGACGTGGTGCTCGAAATGAAACCCGTCAACAAGACCGACATCGACCCCTTCGAGGAGATTATCGAGAAGGTGAAGGAGGAGCGTGGCGTGAAGCTCGACAAGGACCTGAGCGTCGATGAGTTGAAGAAGCTGGTTCAGCTGTTCAAGGCTGCCATCAAGGAGCGCACCGGCAAGGACTTCCCCGACGATCCCATCGAGCAGCTTTGGGGTGCCATCTGCGCTGTGTTCCGCAGCTGGATGAACGAGCGCGCCATCCTCTATCGCAAGATGGAGGGCATCCCCGACGAGTGGGGAACTGCTGTCAGTGTCATGGCTATGGTGTTCGGCAACATGGGTGACACCTCCGCTACGGGCGTGTGCTTCAGCCGCGATGCCGCCAACGGCGAGAACCTGTTCAATGGTGAGTATCTGGTGAATGCACAGGGCGAGGATGTCGTGGCCGGCATTCGCACCCCGCAGCAGATTACGAAGATTGGCTCACAGCGCTGGGCAGAGCGTGCCGGCATCAGCGAGGAGGAGCGTGTGGCCAAGTATCCGTCTATGGAAGAGGCCATGCCCGCCATCTACGAAGAGCTGAACGGCATTCAGGACAAGCTGGAGCACCACTATCATGACATGCAGGACATGGAGTTCACCGTCCAGGAGGGCAAACTTTGGTTCCTGCAGACACGTAACGGCAAGCGCACCGGTGCTGCCATGGTGAAGATTGCTATCGATCTGCTCCACGAGGGCATGATCGACGAGAAGACCGCTATCATGCGTTGCGAGCCCAACAAGCTCGACGAACTGTTGCATCCCATCTTCGACAAGAAGGCCCTCACTCAGGCCAAGGTCATCGCTCAGGGACTGCCCGCCAGCCCCGGTGCTGCCTGTGGTCAGATTGTGTTCCATGCCGACGATGCCAAGGCTTGGCATGAGGATGGTCACAAGGTAGTGCTCGTCCGCATTGAGACCTCGCCCGAGGACCTCGCCGGTATGGCTGCTGCCGAGGGTATCCTCACCGCTCGTGGCGGTATGACCTCTCACGCTGCTGTGGTGGCTCGTGGCATGGGTAAGTGCTGCGTCTCCGGTGTGGGATCGCTGAACGTCAGCTATAAGGACAAGACCGTTGAGATCGACGGCATTGTCTACAAGGAGGGCGACTACATCTCTTTGAACGGTACGACCGGACAGGTCTATGCCGGCGAGGTGCCTACGAAGGCTGCCGAGCTTTCAGGCGACTTCAAGGAGCTGATGGATCTCTGCGACAAGTACACCAAGCTGCAGGTTCGCACCAACGCTGACACTCCTCACGATGCACAGGTGGCTCGCGCTTTTGGCGCCAAGGGTATTGGTCTGACCCGTACTGAGCACATGTTCTTCGAGGACAAGAAGATCATCGCCATGCGTGAGATGATTCTCTCCGACAGCCTTGCTGGCCGTGAGAAGGCTCTCGCTAAGCTGCTGCCTTATCAGAAGGCCGACTTCAAGGGCATCCTTGAGGCTATGGAC
>JAEEGL013641824.1_pt1 | contig 41124 bp, 48 predicted proteins | sample 9134231 | NCBI WGS metagenome assembly JAEEGL01 (sample SAMN16246548, study PRJNA631951) | gut metagenome | biome: gut microbiome; feature: rumen; material: fiber-attached | host: Bos | place: Iran: Karaj | collected 2018-10
AACAATTCAATAATAATCATATTTCTAAAGAACAAGCATCAAGAGAAAAAATGAAAATATTTAGAAATTACAATGAAAATAAAAAAGAATATGAATTTAAAAACGAAATGTATGATGAGTATATAGATAATATAAAAAAGACTAGTGAATTAAGAATGATGTTAAGACATCAATTAAATGAACAAAGTGAGTATTCATTAGATACAGCGTTAAAATTGATTGAGTTCTATTCAAAAGAAAGGTGGCTTGAAAATTAAAAAAATGAAAGAAGAAATACTAAAAAAAATAATAAAACATTATGGAAATAAAAAACAAGTAGGACAAGCTATGGAAGAAATGGCTGAATTAATTGTAGAATTAAATAAAAATATAAATAGAGGTAAAGATAATGTAAATGATATTATTTTGGAAATTGCAGATGTACAAATAATGTTAGCTCAATTAACAATTATATACAATATAGATCCTGATAAATTACTTGGTGCAGTTGAATATAAATTATTAAGAACAGAAGAGAGAATAAATAATGAAAATAAAACTTCGTGATTATCAACAAGAAGTTCTTGATATAATAGATGATTTAAAATCAGGTTCATATTTGATACAAATGGCTACGGGGCTTGGTAAAACTGCAACTTTTACTAATATAAAAAGAAAAGGTCGTGTATTAGTTCTCGCACATAGAGAAGAGCTAATTACACAACCAATAAAGTATTATAACTGTCCAGTTGGAATAGAGATGGCTAGTCAGTCTTCCAACAATGAAGAAGTTATAATAGCTTCAGTAATGAGTTTAACACATAGATTAGAAAAATTCAATACTAATGATTTTGATATGATCATCATAGATGAAGCACATCATGCAGCAGCTAAAAGTTATAAAAAAATAATAGAATATTTTGAACCACGTTTATTACTTGGGTTCACGGCTACACCTAACAGGCGGTGATAATGTTAGATTAGATGACGTATTTGAAAAAATAATATATCAGAAAGACTTAAAATGGGCTATTCTAAATAAATACTTAACGGATATTTATTGTATGAGGGTTAATATAGGTTATGACATTTCAAAAGTAGCAAGAAGAATGGGCGATTTTGCACCAGGAGAACTTGAAGAAGCAATGAATCAAGATGTATTAAACGAAGCTATTGCAGAAACTTACCATAAACACGCAAAAGGACAAACTTTAATATTTGCCTGCAGTGTAGATCATGCTGAAGCAATCGCAGAGAAAATTCCAGGAGCTGTTGCAGTAACAGCAAAAACAAAAAATAGGGATGAATTAATAAAGAAGTTTACAAATCGAGAAATACCTGTACTTGTTAATTGTATGATATTCACAGAAGGAACGGATATACCACTTGTTGAAACAGTAATGATTGCAAGACCAACAAGCAACAGCAGTTTATATACTCAAATGGTAGGTAGAGGATTAAGACTTTATCCAGGAAAAGAAAAATTGATATTGATAGACTTAGTTGGAACAACAGGCAGAGCAAATTTGTGTACAGCACCATCCTTACTTGGAATTGACTTAAACAATGTACCAGCTAGCAAACAAGACGAAATACAAGGTGATTTATTTGAATTACCTGAACTAATTACTAGAAAAGCAGATTGTCCATCAAGTTGGATAAGAAATATCGAAATCGTAGATTTATGGGCAAAAGAGCAAGAATATAATTTACATGGTGTAAACTGGTTTAAAATGCCAAATGGTGATTTAGTATTAAATTTGAAAAATAGTAGATTAATTATTCCTGCTCAAGATGAATTAGGTAATACTGTTATAAAAGGTAAAGAATATAAAATGCAAGAAGCACTTGATTTAGCTTATAAATATTTAGTAGAAAATTATACAGAGCAAAAATATTTATGGGATTTAAGTATAGTGAAAAAATGGGGAAAATCAGAAGCAAGTGAAAAACAAAAAAATATGATATCAAAATTTATGAAAGATTTTGATACATCAGAATTAACAAAAGCACAAGCTAGTATGATATTAAACCGTTTATTTTATAAAGGAAATTAGAAATATGGAAAAAGAAATATTAAATATAATTAAAAATGATAATAATATAAAAAATAATATGGTAGATAATAAATGCAGTAGATGTGGCTCATGTTGTGGATTATTTATACCTGTAACTAAAAAAGAAATAAAAATAATAAGAGAATATGTAAAAGAAAAAAATATAAGACCAGAAAGTAGAATAAATGGAAATACAATAGAACTTAGATGTCCTTTTTTAAATTTAAAAGAGCATAAATGTAATATATATGAAGTTAGACCTTTTGTATGTAGAGATTTTAAATGTAACAGAAAAGACTGGAAAAAGTATAGAAATTTATATATGAAACGAAGTGGGAAATATAATCAATATACAATGGATGAATTAATATATGATGATATAACATTACAAGTAATGTTTATTGTTGAATTATTAAAAATTAAACTGGGAGATAAAATTACTTATGAAGATTTAAAATTGGGATTTAAGTTATTTAATAGAGAAGATTTGTTGGAAAGGATAGAGGTTAAAGAATGCCAAGAAGAGGAAATGTATTTGAAGCACAAATAAATAAAGTAATAGAATATGTAAATAAAATTGGTGGACACGCACACAAAAATCATGCAGAAAGGTTACAAGATGGAACTTACATAAAAGGAGAGCCTTTTGACTATGAGATATTTCTTCCTGATTATAAAGCTGTATTTGATGCAAAAGAATGTAAAACTAGAAAATGGCACATGGTTGATAAAGATATAAAGCAATGCGATGAAATGAAAAAATGTAAAAATGCAGGTCTCAAAGCATATTTCTTAATATGCTTTGAGGGAAACGATGTAAGAATGATAGATGTAGACACAGCAATAGCAACTTTAAGGAATGGGAGTAAAACAATATCTGCAGAAGGTAATCCTAGCTGGGATTTAATAAATATTTTAGGAGGAAAAATTAAATGAAATGTACAGGGAAACAATGGGATCATTGTAGAGTTGAAAAGATGGTATGCAAATGTTGTCATTATGATGAAAACAAAAATCAGGAAATAGAAGAATACATTAACAATATGAGCGAAGAGGAAATGAACGATTTTATATTTTTTGCACTAAAAGCTATGACAAAAAAAGTAGATAATGTAAAATCATTTTTGGAATCAGAAGATAAAAGAATAAAAAAAGCACTACATAAATTTGGAAATCAAAAAAGAAATGAATATTCAGGTGTTTTACTAGGAAAAGCAGAAATAATACGAACAATAAGGAGGATCATAGATGAATAAAAATGAATATTACAAATTATGTTATGTAGAAGGAAATAAAGCCTGGTTTACAAACAATTTTGAAAAACAATGGGGAGACGATTGGAACGATAGACCTTACGAATGCAACGCAGGTTATCCTTATGACAGCTGGAGCGAATTGGTAGAAGATAATGAAGAAATATTTAAAAGAAAATTTAAGAATCATGAAATAAAACACAAAGTATTATATTTTGAAGTGGAAGATTGGGGAGAACAACGACCTTGCGATATGGGGACATATTCTGTAGAAGATATAAATAAGCAAGCAGTTGCTTGGATACATACAAGCGAGTTTAATATTTTAGCAGGGACAATCTATGAGAATTTTATTGATATTATTGAAAAAAATGGTGGTAAGATATATTTGCCAAAGGAGGAATTTTTAAATGAATAAAGAATTTAATATAAAAATAAAAGGCGATACTGGAGATTTTTCAATGTTAGTAATTAGTGCTGTAAGGTATGCGTTAGGTAAAAGAACATATATAGTGAATTGGACATGTGAATTTGTAAGTAATAATTTAAATCTTCTTACAATAAAAGATGCAAAAGTAGTAATAAATGATATATTAGAGCAAGAACAAAAATATGGATTGGGTGATAAATGCGACCAAATAGATTGGCATAATTTACTTGATAAAATATTTATATATTTAAATGAAAGTGGTGAATATTTATGATTAAAATAACAGATAAGTACTATGCTGATTGTGATAAGTATAATTGGATATTGTGTAAAAAACACATAATTACTGAAAGTGAAGCAGTAAAAAGAAAAAAGGTAAACGCTGGAGATATTGAATTTATAAATTTGACATATCATGCTACTTTGCCACAATTATTAGTTAGTTTATTTGAAAAAAATAAAAAAAGTGTTGCACAATATGAGTGCGATTTAGAAGGATATATAAAAAAATTAAAGTTTATGCAAGAAGACTTCTTAAAGAATGTAAGAGAGAATTTTTGTGATAAAAAATAGTTTAAAAAGGGGAATAAAATGAAAAAAGCAATGATAGAATATATGAAAAATGATAAATTTGATGATATATATACACCAGATTATGCTATAAAACCTTTGTTAAAATATATACCTAAAAAAATAACTATTTGGGAATGCTGTGATTTTGGTGAAAGTCAAATAACAAAATTATTAAAAGAACATGGTTGCTCTGTTATTTCAACAGGTAAAAAAGAAAACTTTTTTGAATATAATCCTAAAGAAGATTTTGACATGATAATAACAAATCCACCTTATTCGCTAAAAGATGAATTTATAAAAAAATGTTATGAATGGAATAAACCATTTTGTTTATTACTTCCAATTACATCATTAGAGGGCAAAACAAGAGGTGAAATGTTTAGAAAAAAAGGAATTGAAGTACTTGTTTTTGATGGAAGAGTTCAATTTATGGAAAATATGATACAAGATTATAATAAAAAGAAAAGTGGAAACTGGTTTAATACAAGTTGGTTTTGTTATAAAGTTTTACCCAAACAACTTATTTTTGAAAAATTGATCAAAGGAGAATGAAAATGAAATATTTAAGTTTATTTTCAGGAATTGGGGCATTTGAAAAATCATTAAAGAATTTAGGTATAGATTATAAATTAATTGGATTTTCTGAAATTGATAAATATGCTATTAAATCTTACTGTGCTATTCATAATGTAGATGAAAGTTTAAATTTAGGAGATATAACAAGAATAGAAAAAGAAAAATTACCTAGATTTATAGATTTAATTACACACGGTAGCCCTTGTCAAGATTTTTCAATAGCAGGAAAACAAGCAGGTGGAGATAAAGGAACTGAAACTAGAAGTAGTTTAATGTGGAATACTGTCGATATAGTTGAATGGTGTTTACCTAAATATGTTATTTGGGAAAATGTAAAAAATCTATTGAGTGAAAAACATAGACATAATTTTGATAATTATATCGAAATTATGGATAAATTGGGTTATAACTCATATTATCAAATTTTAAATGCTAAAGATTATGGAATACCACAAAATAGAGAAAGAGTCTATACAATAAGTATCAGAAATGATATTGATAAAAGTGATTTTAAATTTCCTGAAAAGGAACTATTACAACTTAAATTAAAAGATGTATTGGAAGATGAAGTTGATGAAAAATATTATTTAAGTGATGAAAAAATATCAAAAATACAAAATAGTAATTTTAAACAGGAAAAAAGTAGAATACAGAAAAAAGAATATTCTGATACAATTTTAGCAAGAGATTGGAAAGATCCAAAATGTGTAAAAATAATAATTGGTTCAACACAAAAAAATACAGCAATTTCAAAAAATGGAATAGTACCAACATTAACAAGTGCAATGGGATTAGGAGGAGGACATGTCCCTATGCACAATTACAATTTAAATAGAATAAGAAAACTGACTCCAAAAGAATGTTGGAGACTTATGGGATTTGGTGATACTGATTTCGAAAAAGCAAAAGCCACAGGCAATTCTGATACACAATTATATAAGCAAGCACGGAAATAGTATTGTTGTAAATGTACTAGAAAAAATATTTAAAAATTTATTATACAAGGTGAATTAAATGAGTGAAAAAGAATTAGTAATATTGCAAAATATACAATATGCAATTGATAATTATGATAAATTTGAATTTGGTGATTTTGATTATGATGATATTAAAGGTTTACTTGATTTATATATTAAAGAAAAAAATAAATTTTCAAATTTTAAATCTAAAACACAAGAAATATTAGATAAAGCAGAATGTATGGATTATTACTCATTAGTCGATGTAATTGAAGATTTAGAAAAATTAGTTGAGGAGGACAAGTAATATGAATTTATTATTAAAAATATTTGATTTTTTAATTATTATATCAATATGTATTTTGATTATTATAAATTTTAAAAGTATATATGTAAATATACAAGATATTAAATATAAAAAAATAAAGTATAAAAAAGTAATACAAATGTATAAAGAAAAATATGAAGGAGAAGAAAATGATGATTGAAATTATTTTAACAATTATTTTATTTATAACTTTAATTATAAATGATATATTACTTGATATAGAAAGTTTTTATACAAAAAAATATATTAATCTATGGAATAGAATTATTGATAAAAAAATAGAAAAATTATGAACACAAGAGGAATAAGAGGTGATCTTTATGAAATTATATATAAAAAACTATATAATTGGTGAGATAAGAAATTTTGATGAGATAAAACAAAATCTGGAAAATATTGATAAATATGATAATTCTTTAGTTATTTATAAAATGAAAAAAAGTTATGATGCTATTGAGAAAATGTTAAATTCTTTAGATGATGAAGAAAAGAAATTTTTTAATTTATATTTTAAACAAGGATATAATAGAACAGGGGTTTTGTATAGAATGAATATTGAATTATCAACGTTTTACAGGATAAAAAATAAAATTATAGGTAGAGTAGCTGAATATTTAGGATTGAATAGATAGTCAACTCTATCTATTTTTTTGCAAAAAATTCCGAATTTTTTCGTGTTGTTTTTGTGCTATCTTTAATATAAAGGAATGATGTATATATGAATAATAGTAATCTTATACCACAAAATATGAAAACAAAGAGTGAACAAAGAGAGACAGCTAGAAAAGGTGGTATAGCATCAGGTGAAGCTAGAAGAAGAAAAAGAAATATGAAACAAGCTCTTGAATTATTACTTTCATTGCCTTTGAAAGATCCAAAAGCAAAAAAGAAAATTGAAGAACTTGGAGTTGATCCAAACGAAATAGATAATCAAACAGCAATACTTATTGCTATGATGAATAAGGCAGTAAAAGGTAGTGAAAGTGCTTTTATTGCTATTAGAGATACAGTTGGTGATAAACAAACTGAAAAAATTGAAAGTAATAATAATATATCACTTAATTATGAAGAATTAATTAAAGAAATAAAGAAATAAAAAGGACAAAATATGAATGCAAAAGAAGAATTAATAGATATATTAAAAGATGATAAAAAATATATTGAAAACTTGTTTTATATTAAAGATAAATCAGGAAATAGAACAAAATTAAAACTTAATTATGCACAACAAAAAGTTGAAAGTGTTATAAAAAATCAAGAAGAACAAGGAAAACCGGTTCGAATTATAGTTTTAAAAGCCAGGCAACAAGGAATTAGTACATATATTGATGCACTTGGATTTAAAAGAACTATAACAGAAAAAAATAGACATTTTGCAATTGTTACACAAGAAACATCAGCAACTAACAATTTATTAGAGAGATTGAAATATGCAAAGAATAATTTACCAGAGGTTTTAAAACCAGCTGAAAAAAATTCAAATGCAAAAGAAATTGTGTGGGAAAACAAAAATAAACCAAGTAATTCACTATCTTCACAAATATCTTGTTATACAGCAGGAGGAAAAGAAATAGGGCGTTCTAAAACAATACAGTTTCTTCACTTATCTGAACTTGCGTTTTGGAATGAAACTTTTGCAAAAGATAACTATACAGCAATAACGCAAACAGTTGCAAATACACCAAATACAGCAATAATAATTGAAAGCACAGCAAATGGATTTAATTTGTTTAGAGAACTATGGTATGGAGATAATGACTATGAAAAAGTCTTTATTGGTTGGAATGAAGAACCAAGTTATTCTATTCAATGCGATAATCTTCCAAACAAAACAGAATATGAAATCGAATTACAAGAACAATATAATTTAACAGATTCACAATTATTGTGGAGAAGATGGTGTATAAAAAACAATTGTTCTGGAGATGTAAATAAATTTAAGCAAGAGTATCCTATAACACCTGATGAGGCTTTCATATCGACAGGTACACCGATTTTTAATAATAATTTGGTAATTAATAGGTTGAATGAATTAAGAAAGTTACAAGAGATTAATAGACCTATTAAAGGATATTTTAATATTGAATATAATGATCCTTTTACTAGAGATAGAATTTTACTAGATAAAATAAGATTTATCGAAGATCAAAAAGGAATAATAACAATATATGAAAAAGCATATTCAAAAAATTTTTATGTACTTGGTGGAGATACAGCAGGAGAAGGAGCAGATTTTTATGCAGGTTCAGTAATAGAAAATTATACAGGAAAAAGAGTTGCTACACTTCATACTGATAAAATAGATCCAGTCCAATATGTTGAGCAAATGTATGCACTAGGTATTTATTATAATAAAGCATTGCTGGGAGTGGAAATAAATTTTGATAGATATCCAAGAGAGGAATTGCATAGATTAAAATATCCACATCAATATGTTAGGCATAATGTAGACAATTATAACAAAAATACAATAGAAAGTTTTGGTTGGTTAACAACAAAAAATACAAGGCAAATGATTATATCTGGAGAAGTTGAAATTGTAAATAATCACATTGATTTGTTTTATTCTATACCAATGCTGGAGCAAATGCTAACATTTGTTAGAAGTAAAAATGGTAGAGCAGATCATTTAGAAAATGAACATGATGATTTATTATTTGCAGATATGATAGCAGAAGAAATTAGAGATCAACAATTAAGAACAGATGATGGAACACATTATGATACTTATGATATTTCAAAATTACCAAACGATTATCAAGAAGATTTTTATAAAATAACAGATGAAATAATGAAAGAAAGATTTATAGAAAAAATGAAAAAAATAGGTTATTTATAGGAGGAAGATATAATTGAAAAAATCACAGCAAAAAGAAGAAAAAGAAATATTTGATATTTATACGGGAGATTTTATCGAATTAAATTCTGAAGAAAAAAGAGAATTGTTTTCAGAAAGATTTGAAAAAGCTTATGCAGAATACAATGAAGAAATAAATAGAATTGATGATAGAGAAAAACAATATTTTGGAACAAAAGAAGTAAAAAAATCTGTAAATAACAAAAATAATGTAAAACCAACTGATGTTGATATTGTTCCTAATTTAGTTTATGAATTATTAGAAGCAGAAAGAGATACTACTATTCCAAGTGCTTCAGTAAAATCAAGAAGAAGTAATAAAGAAAATCAACAAGCAATGGTTCAAAATTTACTAAAATTTGTTGAAGAAGAAGCAGATTTAGAAAAAATGCAAGATGAAACAGAGCAAGTAACGTATTTACATGGACAAGCATTAGTTGAACCTGTATGGGATGAAAAAATTACATACAAAGATGGATTTGTAAAAGTTAATACAATTCATCCAAAATCGTTTATTCCACAACCTGGTATTTTCTCTATAGAAGATATGGATTATTTCTTTATAGCAAAAAATATCACAAAAGAAAAGATAAAGCGTATATATGGAAAATCAATAAATTCAGGACTTACAAGACCAGAAATAACAAGCATGAATTATACAACACAAAGTGATGAATTGATAACTGTCTTAACAGCATATTACAAAAATTACGATAACACAATTGGTAGATTTGTTTGGTGTGATAATGGTGAAATACTAGAAGATACTGAAAATATATATTCAAGATATGTTATGAAATGTACTGATTGTAAAGATGATGATGGTACAGATTTAATATTTCCATTAAATACTCATAAATGTCCTAAATGTGATAAAGAATTAAAGAAAATAAAATTAGATTATGAAGTATTAAAAAGAGATGTTGTAGTTGGTAAAAAAAATATAGAAGATCCTACAACAGGTCAAAAAACTAAAGAGGATATTGTAGTTCCAGCAGGTTCAAAAATAAAATTATTTGATCCTAAAAGATATCCAATTGTACAAAGAATTAATGTACCAAAATCATTTTGGTTTGGTGGACAATCTGATGTTGATATTTTAGATGATAAACAAAATTCATTAAAAAAGACAGCACAAAAAATAGATGAAAAAATTATAAAATCGGGATCTATTGTAACATATCCGAAAAATATGCAAAAAGAATTTAATAATGGTACTTATTCTTTACTTGCAATAGATAGTCCAGATCAAATAAACCAAATACAAGTAAAAAATATACAAGCAGAAATAAATCAAGAAATAGCTTATGTAGAGCAATTAAGAAAATGGGGTCAACAGTCGCTTGGAATTACTAATTCTTTTTTAGGTGAAAATGATTCTACAGCAATATCTGGTAAAGCAAAACAAGTACAAATTGCACAATCTAGTGGAAGATTAGGAAGTAAAATTGCAAATAAATATCAATTTTATAAAGAACTATATAGACAGATATTTTATACAATTTTAGTTTTTTCAGAAGATCCAATAACAATGAATGTTGAAGAAGAAAAAGATGGAGAAAATATGGTTATGTTTGATAAATATAAATTATTAGTGCCATGTGAAGATCCAAATTCTGATTGTGATTATGAGTTTGATGCAAGTTATATTATTAAAGCAGAAAATGTAGCAGATTTTAGTAATGATCCAACATTCTTATATCAAATAACAATGTCTATGGTACAAGCTAATGTTATAAATGCAAGACAAGGATTGAAAGTGCTAGATAAACTTGGATTCCCACTTGCTAAAACTATTTTACAAGAAGCAGAAGATGAGGCAGAACAAATAATGCAGAATCAATCATCTAATATTCAATCAAAAGGCATTGAGCTGACAGATGAAGATTTAGCAAATGTTGTAAATAATTTAGATGAAAATACAAAACAACAATTCTTAAATATGTCTGATGAGGAAAAAACAAATATAATTGGACAAGTAACAGGGTTGGTTAATTAGATATAATTAGCATTTATGCTATTTATATATATATAAAAGAAAGGAGTGTTTAGCCATGGGTGTAGGTAATGCAGGTAATTTAAATCCAAAGGATTTAAAAAATGGAGTATTAATTCCAAAAAACAAACCTTCTTACAGTGGTTCAAAAGGTAAAGTAACTACTGGTGGAGATTTAAGAGCCAAAAACTCTTTTGTTAAAGGTTCAGCTCCAAAAAAATAGAATAGTCTAGCTAACTATTTTAAAAAATGCTATATGTTGTCGCTATCCCAAGCGAAAAAAGGAGAGTAAAAAATATGAGAGTAAAAAATATGAATGAAGAAAATGAAAACAGCGTAAATACAGAAGATGTCGCTACTTCTGATAATAATAATTCTGCGATAGATCCTTTAGATGAATTGTTAATCATAGAAGATGATGAAATAGTTGAAGATGAAGAGGATGAGAGCGACGCAGACGCTCAAAATGATGAAAATCAAGAAATAAATTTTGATAGTAAAGCACAATCTCGTGATAAAAATAACGAAGCAAATTCTCAATTCGCCAAAATGAGAAGAGAAAATGAAGAGTTAAAAAAAAAGCAAGATATTGCAAATAAATACTTATCAAATTTATATAAAGAGCAAGGAATTGAAAACATTGATGGATTTAATTCTTATATGCAAAATTTTGAAGAAACTCAAAAGAAAGCAGAGTACGAAGCAAAAGGAATTGATATTGATGCAATAGATAAAGTTATTGCAGAAAGATTAAAAAATAATCCAGAGCTTCAAAAGTTACAAAAAATGGAAGAAGATAGAAAAATTCAACTTGAAGTACAAGAGTTTGAAAATAACTATCCACAATATCAAAATGCTAAAAATATTCAAGATTTACCAAATTATGAAAAGGTTCTTGAATTAAGGAGTAAACATAATTTAAGTTTAACTGATGCTTTTACAATAGCAAATAAAGATAAACTAAATGAAATTTACAAAAAAGAAGCACTTGATATGAAAAATAAAATAAAAACTGATTTAGTCGCTAAACAAAATAAAAATATTTCTAATACTAGTGGATCAAATGGAAGTAATCCTATTGTCATTACAAAATCTGATCTAAAAAATTGGAAAAATTTTTATCCTAATAAAAGTGATGATGAATTAAAGAAAATGATTTATAAAGCAAAAACAAGAAATTAAAATTGGGAGGGAATAATAATGATTAATTTTTTAAAAAACTTAAATCAAGCTAATGAACCTCTTGTATTAAAAACAGTAGGTGAAGCTGTAGTTAAAGGTGAAGCTCTACAATATAATGCACAAGGTAAATTAGTAAAAGCAACAACTGCTCCAAAATATATATCAGTTAAAGCAGGAGCAAGTAATGAAAAAATAAATGTTGCAACAATAAGAAAAGAAGATTTATTTGAAGTAGAAGTAAGTTCTACTGATGGTTTAGTTGAAGGTACAATAGTTGATATTGATTCAGATGCAACTAGTATAGCAACAACTACTACAAACCCAGTATTTTTAATAGAAAAAATACTAGAAGATAGAGTAATAGGAAGATTTGTATAGGAGGTAAAAAGAGATGAGTAAAATTATATCAGCATGTTCTGGTGAAGTAGATACATTTTATGGTAAATCTGCTGAACCAGTAAAAGAAGTAATTGAACAAAGAGCCGAAGCATGGGAAGACATGTCAGTTATTAAGAAAGTTTTCAAAATGGAAACTACTGAAAACTGGGCAGAAAAATATACTTATATGACAACTATAGGTAATTTAAAGAAAGTTGGAGAAAATGATCCTGCTCCAAGAGATACTTTCAAAGAAGGATTTAATAAAGTAATTGAACCAGATGAATTTAAAAATTCTGTTGCAATTACAAGAAAAATGCTAGAAGATGGAAAATTTGAACAAATAAAAAATCATCAATCAGCATTAGTTAATAGTGCATATAGATCAAGAGAAATATTTGGTGCAATGATATTTGATTATGCTAACAAGAATACTGGTGTATATGATGGTGAAGAATTTGATGTAAGATGTGCAGATGGTAAACCAATTTTATCAGCTTCACATCCATCAGTAACAAGAGGAAATAAATTTTTACAATCAAATTATTTTAATGCTGCATTAACATTTGATAATTTTGCAACTGTTATGTCTAAAATGCAAGATTTTAGAGATGATGACAAAAATTTATTATCTGTTATGCCTGATACTTTAATTATACCAAATGATGCAAATATGATAAAACAAGCAACTGCAATAGTTGGTTCAATGACACAACCAAATGCAGATGGTCATCAATATGAAGCAAGTCCATACACTGGAATTGTTACAATTGTTGTTTGGAAATATCTTAATGGTATGACACCTGTAACAGGAACTGCAACAGGAAAAGCATGGTATTTATTAGATTCAGAATACAATAACACTTATGGAGGATTAATATTCTTAGATAGAATTGCACCATCTGTAAGAATGTATGTTGATGATAATACATACGAGCAAGTTACAGAAATTAGAGCAAGATTTATGGCAAGTGGAAACGATTGGCGAGCAATTGCTGGATGCTTACCAGGAGATACTACAGCTACATCAGTAGCCTAGATTAGAGCTAAATAGGAAGTAGGCACAATAATAAGCCTATTTCCTTATTTTTATATTTAAGGAGAGAAATAATATGGCAAACAATAAAAACAAGCAAGAAGTGGCAATATTAAACGCAGAATGCCTTCAAAAAACACTTAAAGAAATTTTAAAAGATAGAACAAAATTTGATAGAGATTATTCAATTATTAATTTTGGATATTTAGATAAAGATGGAAATATAAAGAAGTTAAGACTAAAAGAATTAAAAACATCTGATACATATGCAAATGTTGAATTTTTATTTGAAGATATAACAGAAAAAGATGTAGATACTTTAGTTTTAAGAGAACAATTTAATAGAAATTTAGAAAAAATAGATAAAGTATTTAAAGCAAATACAGAAGAAATAAAAATAAAAGATGGAAAAATAATTGAACACAGAAAGTAGAGGTGAAAAAATAGAATGCTAACTGTAAGAAATTTAATTGAAGAAGTGAAAAAAATAACAAATGAATATAGCATTCAAGGTGATGTAGTTCCAGATGATAATTTAAATAATACAGATATATTTGATTATAGAGTTATGAATTTTATTAATATTGCACTATTAAAAATATTTAAAGAATATTATTCAAGTTCCGTAAAAATAATACCTGTATTTCCAATTAAATCATTAATTGATTCTAAAACGATACAGCATTTAAATGAAGATATAGAAATAGAAGTTGTGGGTGTTGTAAAAAGTGTAGTTTTAAATGTTATAGGGAATGCAGAAATAATTTTAAAAAAAATAACAAGTGAAACAGAAGAAATAATAGAAAGAATACAAGTAAATAAAAATAGTTTAATAAAAAGAAAAATAAATGTTAGTAATAATGAAAAATTAGTAATAGTATTAGCAGGTGATTATCCATATTTAGTTGAAAATATTGGAGCATATGAAATTGATTTTGAAAATACTTCTGATATACCAGAAAACAAAAAATATCAAGAAGTAGAATTACCAAAAGATATATTAAGAATAAATGATATAAAATTTGAAACAAAAGGAATTGAATTTAATTTTGCAGATTATATCTTTACTTCAAATGTAATAAAAATTCCTAAAAAATATAAAGGAATGTTGAAAATTATATATTATAGATTACCTCAAAATGTTCCAACTGATTCAACAAATTTTAATTATAATCAAAATTTAATTATAGACTGCCCACAAGCTTGTGAAGATTGTTTAATTTATTATGTTGCAAGTATGTGTATGAAAAATTACGATAATCAGTTATCAATTTTATTACATAATGAAGCAGAAATTAGACTATCAAGAACATCAATTTTTACAAATAATCATAATACAAAAAGTGAAATAGCAGATATAAGGGGGTGGTAATTCATGTATAATCCTAATTTATTAAATGTTCCAAATGCTAATCAAATAAAAGAATTAAGATATGATGGCAATAAATTACATTTTCTAGGTGGATTAAATATTGAATTTACACCAAGTCAAATACAGAATACACAATCACCTTATATAAAAAATTTATGGGCAAATAATAGAGGAACACTATCAAAAATGCCTGGATTAAGTAATTTATTTGAAAATGATATTTCTCAAGTAGGGGTAAAAGGAATACATAAGACATTATATAAAGGTAAAAAGGTATTTGCATTAAATACAAGATTATATGCACAAGAAGGAGAACAAAACCCTGTTGTAATATTAGAAGGTTTAAATACTACTAATATAATGACTTTTACCGAATTAAATGGTGTTTTATATGGAGTAAACGGAAATGATTTTATAAGTTATGATGGCACTACAGCAACTAAAAATCCAGAGGGATATATTCCAACTTTAGTTACTATGAGAAGACCAAATGTAAAAGATTTACCAAGTGAAACAAGCATAAATGGTGGAGGATTTACTTTAGAAGAATTTAATTTATTATCGAATAAATTTAAAATTAATTTTACTGCTGATGGTACTAATAATGAATATTATATGCCAAGTACACTATTACCACTTGATAATGTAGCACCTACAGTTAATGTATATGATGATTTTACTCAAGAAGTAACAGGTATAAGTATTGCTACATGGGATCATACCACAGGAAAAATAACTTTAGATCAACAAGTACAAGATGGATATACAGTAGAAATTACATGGCAAAAAACAAATGAAGGATATTATCAAAGAATAAGTCATTGCAAATATATTTATTCATTTAATGGATTATGGTTTGCTGGTAATACTGATAGTCCACAATTTATTAGATATTCAGATACATTAAACGGATTATATATTCCTGATACATATTATTTAACAGTTGGTGGAAAAGAAGAAAGTACAACAGGATTTGCTAATATTTACAATAATTTAATAGCATTTAAGGAAAAATCAACATACATAATAAACACTACAGATGAAGGATTATATATAGCACAATTACTAAATGATTCGATAGGGTGTGATTGTCCATATACAATTTGTAATATTGATAATTCTCCTGTGTTTTTAAGTTCTGTTAAAGGTGTATGTACACTTACAAATACATATATTAAGTCTGAAAAAAATATACAAGTTATTTCAGATAATGTAAATGGAAATATTTTTGCAAATAATCCAAAATCAGGAATTATATATTATTCCAAAGTAAAATTGGAGCAAGAACAATGGGTACAAAAAATGAAATTAGCACAAGCTACTGATTGGTATGGAAAGTATTGGTTAAACATAGATGATAAAACATGGGTATTAGATTATAACTTAATTAAATTTAATGGAGCAAATGAAAGATCGTTGTGTTGGTACTATAGAACAAATATAAAGTCATCCGGTTTTTGCCAAGATGATACAACATTATATTATGGTGTATCTGATAGAGGTAATATAGCATATTTTTCACAAGAATTTAATGATTTTGGAGAAGCGATTGAGTCAGTATTTACAAGTAAATTATATGATTTTGAATTACCAGATTACTATAAAACAGTTCATGCAATGTGGTTAACAATGTCGCCAACTAGAACTGGTATTAATTTTAATTATTACGATGAAAATTTAAATAAATATGGAACAAGAAGATATCTAGTAAAAGCTAGTAATTTAAATTATTTTAGTTTCAATAGATTTTCATTTGATAAATTTACATTTAAAGGTAAAACAAATATACCTAAAAATATGAAAATTTGGATAAAGGCAAAAAGAATTGCATATTTTCAATTTGAAATAAAAAATAACGAAATTAATGAGAATATTGAAATTGTTAATTTTATAATTCAATATCAACCACAGTATAAAATAAAAGAATTATTGTAAAAGGGGGAAACAATATGATAGAAAATTTTAATTTTGATCCAGAAGATGGATATGAAAATGATGAAATATTTCCAACTGATGCAACATCAGAAACTGAAGCTAGACAAATGTTTAATGTTTTGTTATTTCAAATAAAAGATTTTTTAAATACAGAAATAATACCAGCTATAAATGAATTACAAGGAGGACAAGAAGAACAAGAAAGTGAGGTAAATGAATAATGGCAACTTCTCAATTAGTACAAAATAGTTTAGAAAATAAATTAAATAATAATAGAGATTATAGTAATTATGTTGATCCAGAAAAAGCAAGACAATATTTTGAAACATCAGATATGTTAAGAGCAAACGCAGATAAATATAACTTGAATCCTTTTAGTAGTACAAGTAATTATGGATTAAATAATAATCAATCAACAAGTTATAATACGGGTGCATTAATAAATCCTAATCTAAATAATTTAAATACAAGTTATACAGGTAGTAAAAATCTAAACTATGATACAAGTAATTTAACTACTCAATTACAGAATATAAGTAATAAAATTGGAAATTATGCTAATAATTTAACAAGTAAAGAAGAATATTTAAGTAATTTAACAAGTCGAATTACTGAATTAATAAATAAACAAAAACAAGCTACAGTTGATCAATATAATATGGCATATCAAAATGAAATGGATCAATTAAATTATGCAAAGGATCAAGCAACTAAAACAGCTAAAGAACAACAAAGAAAAATCGCAGGAACTAAAGCACAACAACTATTATCACTAGATAAAGCATTGGCAAAACAAGGTTTGTCAGGTTCAGGTGAAGCAATTTCAAATAGATTAGCATTAGATATTGCGAGTGAAGAAAATTCTAATAATATTGGTTTAAATTTACAAGATAAATTAAGTGAATATGATATGCAAGGATTAATAGCTTTAAGAAATAAAGATGATGGTATAAAAAGTGCATTAGCTCAAATTGATTCTGATGAAGCATCATACATGTTAAGTGCATATGAAGAGGCAGAAAATTATAACATGAATGTATTAAATTATCAACTAAGCATTGCACAAACACAAGCAGATATTCAAACAGCTATTGATGAAGCAAAATATAGACAAGCACAGTTTGAAGAAGGTATAAGAGAGTATAATGAATCATTAGCTGAACAAATAAGACAATATAATGAAGATTTAGCAGAAAGAAAAAGACAATATGATACAACCTTTGCTGAAAATCAAAGGCAATATAATAATTCATTAGCAGAGCAGGTAAGACAGTTTAATGAAAATTTAGCATATAACAAAAAAGTTAACTCTTTAGATGAAGATTATGGTGATTTAATTACAAATATAAATAATTATAATACAAATACATCTAATAATAGTTTATTAACAAATAATAATACAAAAAATATTGCGATTGCAAAAACTGTTGCAGGCACTTCAGCAAGTAATAATATAAATCCTCTTAAGTTTACTAAAGGTGGATATTTTACAATCAATAAAAGTAAATAATAGAAAAGGTGAGAATAAATGAGTGAATTAAATAATATAAGATTAACAGATGTTTTAAACGCAAAAAATAATATTAATGTTAATAAAAATTCATCTAAAAATACTAGTGTACAAAATTCTGTATTAAATCAAAATACAAGTAATCCTTTAATAGAAAAAATAAAAAATGATAACAGTTCAAAAAGTATTTTAAATATTTCTAATGATACAAATAACCCATTAATAAATAGATTGAATAAAGTTGAAAATAATATAAAAAATACATTAGGAGAAAATCTTTTAAAAGCAAGACTATCTGATGTTAATAATTTTAAAATAGAAAATGGTATAACTGATACAAACAAAAAATATAACCCCTTACTTGCTAATTTAAATGAGGCTAGTAAAAGCACCTTATCTACCATGACGTCAGGTGCCAAAGGATTAGTTGATGTCTTTGGAAAACCACTTCAAAGAGCGTTAGAAGATGTTACGTTTAAACTTATAAAAAAAAGATATCCTCAAAATTATAGCGAATATGGTAATTTATATAATTCATATAAAGATGGCACTTTACAGAAAGAATTAGAAGATTATTTAAAGACAAAATATAGTAATAAAGAAATTACAAAAAATGAATATAACGAAGCTATAAAAAATATAGATTCATATTCAAAGAAATTATTGAAAGATACTTGGAATGAAGAGTGGATAAAAAATGCTAATCAAGAAACTAGATTAATAACTAATAATAAAAATATATCTGAAAATGATTTAAATGTAGCTAATAAAGTAGGTTCTACTATTGGTAATGTATTAGAGTATGCTGGATTAGGTTTAATAACAGCTTCACCAATTGGAGCTGGTGCTATAAGTAGTGCTATATCATCTTATGGAGATCAAGGAAATATAAAAGATATAACTATAGATTCAGGAATGGGTGCATTATTTGGAGCTATAATGCAAGGTGGAGAAAAAATATTAAACATACCAATGCAAAAATTAGGTACTAATATTGGTACTAAAGTAGCAATGGGGTTAAAATCTAATAATTCTAATATATGGCAATCTATAGGTAGAATAACATCAAGTATTTTAGAAAAAGGAATTGAATCTTTTTCAGCTAGCGAAGCATCTGGACAAGTTAAAAATTTACTAGTTGATGATGTGGATAAAAAAACACAGAAAGATATTTTAGATGAATCTATTTTAAGTTCAATTGTATTTATGGCAATGACTGGAGCAAGTAGTACCTATAGTGAATATAAATTAAATAAGATAGGTAATAAGTTAACATTAACATCTAATCCACAATCTACATTAGTTGGACAAGACTATACTGATAGTCAATTAAAAAAAATGGGATATACAGAATTTAAAAGTGAAAATGGAAAACATACTGGTATATGGACAAGAACAGTTGAAAATGGTGGAGCAGATACTATTTTACCAACTGTACAAGTTTATATGCAAAATGGTGATTTTGTTACAATGACTAAAAAGGATATATACAAAAATTATCCAGAATTAGCAGAACAATTAGAAAAAATGTCTTCTGCATTATCAAATTCTGTTATTAATAATCAGACAAATAATACAAATTTAAATGTACCTTCTAATTCTGAAACGGCATTAAGTCCTATATATAGTAATGCGAAAAATCCAAATAATTTGATAGGACAATCTAGTGGACAAAATATAATATCAAAAAATACTTCAAATGTTATTAGTTCAAATACTAATCAGAATCAAGAAAATCCTTTACTTAAAATATTTAATGAGAAAACTAGCAAAGTAAATACTTCAAATACTACATCACCTGTTTATAGCAAAATAAATGAAAGTATAGTTGAAGAAAATAATAATTCATCAGAAAAAGTAAATGAAGAAAATAATTTAATAATTCAAATACAAAACGCAATAAAAAATAAAAACTCAGTTAATAAAAATTATTTAGGTAAAGTAAAAGATAATATTGCTTCTAAAATAGAATCTATTATAGGAATTAATGTGTCAAATAGAAAACATGTTTTAACAGATAATGATATTAGACATATGATAAAACAGCATGGTGATCCTATAAAAGAAGCAAAAAAAGGACAAATTGCTATAACTGAAAAAGATATATTAAAAATACCTGATATTATTAATAATCCGAATGATATAATTAATGGTACAAGAAATAAATTAGGTAAAACAATTAGATATATAAAAAAATATAATGATAATATGAATTATGTAGTTGAAGTAGTACCAGAAAAAAGTAACTCACTTATAATAAAAACAATGTGGAAGAAACCATATACTTTAACTAATGAACAAATCCTTAGTTCAACGCCCGAAACGAAAGGTACTGATATTTCTTCCACTATTAATAATAGTATATCACAAGAACAAAATTATGTCAAACCGAATGATATGTTAACAGAAACACCACAAGAATATAATGCTTATAAGAATATTAATGATTTAAAAGAAAAGCAATTAAATATAATAAATAAATATAATCATATGCTAGATGACTATCATACTGGTATAAGAAATATAGATGATATAAAAACATTAGAAGAAACATTACATGATGGTGACTGGTCAGATTATGATGAATTTGATCCAGATTTAACTAGACAAGATATAGAAAATGCAATTAAAACAAGAGAAATAGAAGTATATTCTTCAAATCCAATTGAGCAAGGTGTATTTGTTACTCCATCAAAAATGGAAGCAGAAAGTTATAGTAGTGATGGTAAAATATATTCTAAAAAGGTAAATATACAAGATGTTGCATGGATAGATCCAACACAAGGACAGTATGCCAAAGTAGAAAGTACTAACGATATTATTAATGAAACACCATTACAATTAGAAAAAAACATAAAAGAAAAAAGTTATTCTTATTATCCACATGAATTAAAAAGTGCAATAAAAAAAGATTTTGAAATATCAGGATATGTAAATCTAACTGGAATAAAAATAAACAATCCTCAAGAATTGGTTGAAATTGCACAAATATTTAGAAATCCATATTATGAAATAACTAGAATTTTATTCTTTAATAAAGATAATATTTTATTAGGTTATGATAGCTTTTCAGCACATAAAGTAAATGAAACTTATGCAACTAAAGATACAGAAAGAAATTCTATAAATAGTTTAAAACAAAGAATGACTGATTTAAGAGCTGATTATATAGTACACTTACATAATCATCCTAGTGGAGATCCTCATCCATCACCACAAGATTTAAATGTAATTAATACTCTTAATGAATTAGGAATAAAAACTTATGGGGTAGTTATAGATCATAACAAATATTCTTATATAAAGGATAATTCATATCAGACAGATTTTTTATTTATAAAAGGTGGTAGTGAAGATTTTATTTTAGATAATATTGGTAAAGTATCTTATGTTGATGAATTAGCAAAAATAAGTGTAAATACTCAACACAAATATAAAAATATGATTATATTTGCTGATACTCAAAATAATATTAGAAGTATACAAGAAGCTCCAGATAGATTTATAAAAAATAATAATGGTTTCAGAGATTATATAACTACACAATTAAAAAATACTGGATCAATGAAAGTGTTTACTTCAAGTAAAAATAGTTTATTAAAACCTTTATTAGAAAAATATGTAAGAAGTGGAATATTACAAGATTCATTTTTTGAAGATACAAATAGTTCATTAATGCAAATTAAAGAAATAGCAGAAGAAAATAAGAAAAATAAAATAAGTAATAAACAGGAAAGTAAAAAAGTATATGATGATTTTAGTACAGTAAGAAGAAAATCAGATATAAAAGTTACTTCAAATGGAATTAAGTATGTTCAAATATCAGAAAATTTTTTTGAAAATATACCAGATGATCAAAGACCTAAATATTTAATGAAATATATCCAAGATAATTTAGCTGGAAAGATAATTAAAACAGATGATGGAACTGAAATTCATATATTAGATAAAGGTGATAATAAATTAGGTGAGTTAGTTTATGCTAAAACAATTTATGATAAAAGAATAGGAAAAGAAATAACCGATAAATTAGAAAGAAATAAAGTTAGATTTGAAATAAAGGGTAACATTGTTAATAATTTAGAAAATTTAATAAAAATATCTAAAGTTTCTAAACATAAGGAGGATATAGATCAAAGACATGGAAATTTTGCTTTAAATGGATTCGATACTAGATACAGTTATTTATATGATGGGCAAAATGTTTATAAAGTGGATTTAGATATAGCAATAGATAATAATGAAGTGAATAATTTGTATGCTATAAAAAATATACAAAAAAGGAACTCAATTCAGAAAGTAGATGATAAATCATCGCATGATTCTGAATTAAGTTCTAATAAAGTTAGTATAACACAAGAAGAGAAAAATGTCAATAGTTCACATAATATAATTAATGAAGAAATAAGTAATTATAATGAAAAAAGAATTACATTAGAAGATGGTACAAGTTATAACTTAGAAGAATATAAAGAAAAATTTGGAGATGATTCGGAAGAAGCCTTTAATACAATTTATGATATGCAAAATGCACTTCCAAAAAATAAAAAGAGTTTATATTCTGAATTAAAATCAAAATATGATAAATCTGATTATGATAATTCTATTTTAATGAATGCACAAAATGAAATAACAGCAAATAAACAAGGAAGAAGAACTAAAGAACAATGGTTAAATGTGGCAAAAATAATAGGTAATAATATTCAAAATGAAAATGATGTGGAAAAAATTGCATATAAAACTTGGATAGATTCACAACCTAATAAAAAAGAAAATCTAAATAGACAAGGAAAAAGATTTGTACCATTTACTTTAGAAGAATGGGTAGATGCTGTTAAACAAGGATATGAACTTAAGCCAGAATATGATAATCCTCCTCCTTCAGAAAATAATGGAAAACAATCAAAATGGGTAACTACATCATTTGAAAATGAAAAAGTAAGAAAAAATATAAATAAAAAGAATTTGGAAAATGTCACATATATTGTAAAGGGTGATGAGCAAACACTTGAATTGGTAAATAATATGATAGATGAAAAAGGATATGAAAAGTGTTTAGAAGAAATTGGTATTGCATTTGATAGAAAAGATGAAAAAGTATTAGCCGGAAAAGTATATACTGGATACACTAAAGAGGAAGCTGTAATGGCACAAAGATTATTACAAATAGCAATTGATAGAAAAGATATAAAAACAGCAGAAAATTTAATAAGTCAAATTGCAATTGCAGGCTCAAGGGCAGGTCAATCTATACAAGCATTATCTTTAATTAATAAGTTATCGCCACAAGGGCAATTATTACATTTAGAAAGATTAGTAGAAAGAATAAATCAAAAATTAGAGAATAATAATAAATCTGAAAAAAATGAAAAAGAAATAAAAGATTTAATAAAGAAAGAGATTAAAAAAGCAACAGATAAAGTAAATAACGAATTAATTAATATAAGTAAAATAGATAGTGATGATTATAATGATTTAGCAAAAAGATTAGCTAAAAAAATTAGTAATGTAGTAGATCCAAAAACACAAATAAAAAATAACAAAATTCAACAAGAAATTGTAAATGAATTATTTAGAGTTGCTAAAGAAAGTCCTATTACTATTGAAGATAGAGTGAAATCCCAAAAAATGAGTGCATTAGAAAAATTACAATTGGCATTAGAGAAAAAAGAACTATACAAGGATACATGGAATAAAGCTAAAAATATAATAAAGAAAAAATATAAGAATGATACAGAAATTCTTGAAAAATTAGATAATTATTTTGATAAAGGTATAGTTCCAAATTATTCAATGGAAACAATAAATAAAGCTTATGAAGACTTACTGAAAGAAAAGGGAATAAATGCCTCAAAATCTATTCAAAAAAAATTAGATACAGTTGCTACTAAAAACTTAAAAAATATATATAAATTAAGGGAAGATCAACAAAAGGAAATAGTAAAAGATGTAGCTTTAACTTTAATAAAAGAAACAAAAGCAAATAAACAAGATGCTCAAATTCTTGCAACTTCAATAGTGAATAACTTCTTTAATTCACTAAAAGAACATAATATAAATGAATTAATAAAAGGTATATCTAAGTACAATGAATTAGAAATAACAGATGAAATGAAAGAAAAAATTCTAACGGCTAAAAATACTGATGAATTAAATAATGTTATGGAAGAAGTAAAGCAAGAAGTAGCAGATCAGATACCAGCTACTATTTCAGATAAAGTAAGAACTTGGAGATATTTTTCAATGTTATTTAATCCTGTTACACATATTAGAAATATGATAGGCAATAGTTCTATGAGTATTGTAGCTAAAGGTAAGAATATTATATCACGTGGAATTGAAACAACATTAGATAATAAATTAGATGAAAGAACAAGAACATTTAAAAAATCTACAGAAGAAATTAAGAAATTTGCAGATGAAGATGTTGAAAAAATGATGGATACTTTAACTGGTGAAAATAAGTTAAGTATGGAAAATAAAATAATGCAAAAAAGAAAAATATTTAAAACAGAATGGATGGAAAAATTACAGAAATTTAACAGTAATATGCTTGAAAAAGAAGATGCTATAGCACTTAAAAAGGCATATAAATCTAATTTATCAGAATATTTGACAGCTAATGGAATTGAAACTATTTCAGATATAAAAAATAATTCAGAAACAGTTGAAAAAGCTAGAACATTTGCAATACAAGAAGCATTAAAAGCAACTTTTAGACAAGATAGTAATCTTGCTAGTTTATTACAACAAATAGAAAATAGATATGGTATTATAGGTCAAATTTTAGTTGGTGGTGTAATTCCATTTAAGAAAACACCTATAAATATAACAAAAACAAGTGTAAGATACAGCCCTGTTGGATTAATATGGAATTTAACTAAAGAGGCAAATGATTTAAAAAATGGTAAAATATCAGCAAATGAATTTATTGATAATTTAGCTGCAGGACTTACTGGAACTGCAATTGCAACATTAGGATTAATATTGCTTAAAGCTGGAATTATTACAGCAGGGTCAGATGATAGCAAAGAAGATAAATATAAAAAACAAATTGGTTGGAAACCTTATTCAATTAGAATAGGAAATAAATATTATAGTTTATCTTGGTTATCTCCATCAGCAGTACCTTTATTTATTGGAGCAGAAGTTGGAAATCAAATAAAAAAAGATAATAAATTAGATTTTAATTCAATTGCAGAAGCTATAGCTAATGCTACCAATCCATTAATGGATATGTCTATGTTACAAGGCATTAATGATGTACTCTCATCATATAGTTCAGATGGGATACTTGGTAATATAGGTAATACTATAAAGTCAGCTGGAGAAAATTATTTATTGCAATATATTCCTACAATATCAAGTAAATTAGCTTCTTTTTTGGATAGTAAGCAAAGAACTACTAAAGTTTCTAAAAATAGTAAAGCAAAAGAAATAGAAACACTTGTAAGACAAGCTATGTATAAAATACCTGGATTAAGAAATATGCTCGAAGAATCAACAGATATATGGGGAAATACAAAAATAAATAGTGATAATATAGTTACAAGATTTTTAGAAAATTTTGTACTTCCAACCTATGGTAGTGATTACAGTGAAACAAATGTAGATAAAAATATTATTAATTTATATAATAAAACTGGTGAGGAAAGTATAATACCTAGCGTACCTAATAATTACTTAACTTATGATAATCAAAAATACGAAATGTCAGCAAAAGAATATACACAATACAAAAAAACTTATGGACAAACTTTAAATAATAATTTAAAATATTTATTTAATAGTGAAGCATATAAAAATTTGAGTGATGAAAATAAAATAAAAATGGTTAAAAAAATGTATATTTATGCTAGTGAAACGGCAAAAAAAGAATATTTAAATTCTCAAAAAGTTACTTATAATTATTCTACATCACATATTTTATATGATATATCTAAAAAATTTTTAAATAATAATTCTGTGTTTGAAAATTTATATTATACCACGCAAGATATAAAATCATTACCTGTTGATAATTTAAATAATTTTACTTACAAAAATCAAAAATACACTGTAAGTTCTGAACTTAAAAAGAAATATGCAGAAGAAAGTTATAAAAAATTATCAAGTATTTATAAAAAACTAAGTAATAGTACAAAGTTTAAAAATATGTCAAATGATAAGAAATTAGAAACTTTAAGTACTATAAGAACTAAATATTTAAAGAATTTAAAAAAGAGTTACAGAATACAAGTAATAAAAAATCAAAGTGCAAAAAAATAGAAATTATTTAATATAAAATTTAATGTAAAATAAGTGTAAGGAAGAATTATTTCTTCCTTACAAGAAAGGAGTGCAATATATATGAAAATAATAAAATATACTTGTCTTGATAATTCAGATTCTAAAATAGAAAATAATAATATTTTATATAAATCTGAAAATGTATCAACAAAGTTAATAATTAATTTTCCATCAGATTTTACTGGTTATAGTAAAGCGTTAGATATTACTATAGGTAATATAAAAACGCAATTATTAGATTTAGGTACAGCTAATTCTATTTCTATTGATCTAGCTGATAGTTATTTTTCTAAAGGTAATATAATAATTCAAGCTTGGTGTTCTAAAATAGATGAAAATTATCCAAATGATTTAACTAGAATATCAAAACAAATATTTAGAGAGCAAACAATTTTTGTTACTAATCCACAATATGCTTCTGATGTACAATATGAATATCCTGATTCTATTTCAGAATTACTTGCAATGGTAGGAGATTTAAAAATATATACGTCATGCTGGTTTGATGGAAATGGAATACCCCAATCAGATTTTGGAAGAAATAATGATTATTTTTTAAATGTATCAAATGGTGATATTTATAAAAAAGTTGATGGTGTATGGGGATTAATTGCAAATATAAAAGGTGTACAAGGTGAACAAGGCATACAAGGTATACAAGGAGAAAAAGGAGATAAAGGGGATACTGGTTCAAGAGGTGATGGTGCTACAATAAGAATAGGAACAGTTACAACTGGAAGTGCTGGAAGTTTAGCGAGTATTACAAATTCAGGAACAGAAACTGATGCAATATTTAATTTTACAATACCAAGAGGTGATAAAGGAGAAAAAGGTGACAAAGGAGATAAAGGTGATAAGGGTGAAAAAGGAGATACTGGTGCAACAGGACCAGCTGGACCTGCAGGAAGTTCTACAGCATACAATACATCAATAACTGATTCAGGAGGATATTATTCATCAAATAATGTAGAAGGGGCATTGCAAGAAATAGGATATTCATTAGCTGGATTGTCAAATGCAATAAGTCAACAAAGTGAGGTGGTTCAATAATGTCTTTATTAAGTAGAATACAAGCAAATACACAATCAGTAAGTGATGGTAAATATTCATTAGTAACAGCAATAATGGGGAAAGGTGGAGATGTACCTTTAACAAGTAATTTACCAACATTTAATCAATTAGTACAAGGAGTTGAATCAATTCCAGAAGGAAGTGAAGAAGTAGTTGCTAGTAGAGGAGCTGTTCATGTAGAAGCATTAGCAAGAGAAAATATTCAACAATATGATAGTGTAAAAGTATTAGCTTCTAGTGGTAATACAACCTTTGTAGGAAATGATTTATTACCAACTGTAGCTAGATATAATGCAGATGGTACTGAAACAACAGTTAATGTGAATTTTTATTCTACTAAACAATATGTAAGTACTAGCACAGGAATAAGTTATATATCTGAAACTGGGAGATTTATTGTTTTGGGGAGTGGTTCATATAGTGCTGGCACTTCAATTAGTGGAGTTAATGGTTTATATCCATTTTATCTAGTTGGAAATGAGTATAAACAATTAAAAATTGATGGAGTATATAAGCCATTTCCTTTAAGTATTGGAACTTCATATTTAAATTTAAAAGGTAATTATAATAGTTATAATGAAACAAGATATGGTAAAGTACCTATAGATTTGGATGAAGCAAATTTTAAAATAGCAACCTCAAATAGTGATAATATTATATCTTTATATGATTTAGATATTAATAATTTAAATATTATTAGTGATAAAGATTGTACTTATGGAACATCTTACAATATAAATATATATTCTATAATATTAAGAAATAATCATATTTTTGCAGAATATAATTCTACTACTGATGCAAGAACTTATGTTTATTATATAGGAGTTTTTTATATAAATACTGATGGAAGTCTAGAAAAAATTTCTGATTTAAATTCAAATACAAGTGGAAATATAATTGTTGGTTATGGAACTACAATAACAGATAATTGTTTTTATTTAATAAATTTTGCTTCTGGAGCAGGAAGATTGAATAAATTTAGAATTAATAGTGATACCCAAAAATACGTATTAATAACTTCTGTTAATTTACCAAAAAATAGTTCTGTGACATGTCTAAATGCAAGTGCATCTAAATTATTTATATGTTATAATACCGCACTATATGTTTATACTATAAATGATGTAAATGATACAATTACTTTTAATGATGTAACAAGTCAAATTTTTTTGGATGATACTAGTATATTCGATCCAACATCAGTTTCAACTTTTGATGCTTGTAGAGGTGGAAGATATTTACTTGCTTTAAAAGGAGATACTTCTTTAAATTATGAAGATAGACTTGTAATGCTACAATATCAATTTGGAGATGAAGAACAAGGAACAGCAAGTGGGTATAAAGTTATATCTTATCCATTAAAGGATTGGACACCACTTGTTGTTCAAAATGGAATATATCCATTATTAAATAGAAAGTATTTTTTAAATACGGATCAATTTATAATTTGCACAACAAGTGTAGGAACAACAAAAATATATGAATCTACAAATCCAGGTACAGGTTACTATATGCAAAAAACAAGTAATTTACTTTCAAACGAAGTAAATTTATATGGATATGGAATTGCAACTGAAAATGTATCAACTGGACAAGTTGGTGATGCAAGTCTTAATGTAATCAATGTATTTTAGAGGAGGTGTAGTTTATGGAAAAGTTATTTAATTGGATAAGTATTATAGGTGGAACTATAGGTGGAATATTAATATCTTTTTTAGGAGGCATGGATAAATTGCTTGTGGCATTATTAATATTTGTTATACTTGATTATGTAACAGGATTATTAAAAGCAATATATAATAAAAAATTAAGCTCTGAAATTGGATTTAAAGGAATTGTAAAAAAAGTAATGATTATTATTGTTGTAGGTGTATCAGTTACATTGGAAAATAATTTTGGTATACCAGCAATAAGAGAAATAGTGATTATGTTTTTTGCAATAAATGAAGCCATATCGTTATTAGAAAATGCTTCTCAAATGGGATTGCCGATTCCAGAAAAGCTAAAAAATGTATTATTACAATTAAGAGATAAAAATTTTGAAAAATAGTGAAAAATAGGGTAGTAAAAGTACACCACACTTGCAAATTAAATGGCTTAAAATGGCAATATGAAAGCCGTTTATTGTAAACTAAATTGAATAATAGGAGGAATTTTCTATGGTAAAAGGAATAGATATTTCATGTTTTCAATCACATATAGATTGGAATAAAGTAAAAAATAGTGATGTAAAATTTGCTATGATAAGAAGTTCATACGGATGGTTTAACACAGACACATTATTTGAAAATCATGTAAAAAATTGCGAGGCAATAGGAATGCCTTACGGATTATATCATTATAGTTACGCAAGAAATCTAAATGAGGCGAAAGTTGAGGTTGAGAATTTTATAGCATTAGCTAATAAGTGTCATCCAACTTATCCACTTTGCATAGATATGGAAGATGCAGATAGTTGGAAAGCAAGAAACGGCAATCCAAATAAAGAAACATATATTCAAATATGTGAATATTTCTGCAAGAAAGTTGAAGAGGCTGGATATTATGCTGTAATATATGCTAATTTAGATTGGTTTACTAACAGATTAAATGATAAAAGACTAGATAAATTTGACAAATGGGTAGCACAATGGTCAAGTAAATGCGATTATAATAAAGAATATGGTATGTGGCAATATACAGACCGTGGCTATGTAGATGGAATAGGTAATATAGACTGTAACTACGCATACAAGGATTATCCAACAATAATAAAAAGTATGGGCAAAGTAAAACCTGTTGCACCAACTCCAGCACCACAACCAACTCAAAATTTTGTAAATTATACAGTAGTAGCTGGAGATACATTATCAAGTATAGCAAATAGATATGGTACAACCTATCAATATTTAGCACAAATAAATAATATCCCAGACCCAAACAGAATTTATATTGGTCAAGTAATAAAAGTGCCTGTAAATGGAAATACAGTTCAAGAAATAACATATACAGTTGTAGCAGGTGATACTTTAATTAAAATAGCAAATCAGTTTGGAACTACGGTTCAAAGTTTAGTTAATAAAAACGGTATTGTTAATCCAGATTTAATTTATATAGGGCAAATTTTAAAAATATAGAGTGGTGGGCTTAACCTACCACCATGTAACCTATTGGACTAATCTTAAATAAGAAAGGTGGAATTATAATGAACAAATTACCAATTTACAAAGTAACCAGTAAACAGATTTTGAAAATGGTGGAAAATGTGGATTATTTGGATTGTAGAGAATATATTGTAGATTTGTCTAATCAATTACGAGTAGACAAAGTTTATTTTGACACTCTTTTAACAAGTGTAGATGGTTATGCTTTTTTTACTGAATTAAAAAGTAGAACAAATGATTATCAGGCAAGACTTAAAGCTAAAGAGTGAAATTATTTTTTTAAGAAAAAATAGGAGCTATTGCTCCTATTTTGATGCTATTTCTTCTGATTTATTAAGTAATATTCTAAATTCATAATATTCTTTCCAAAATTCAGCTTCTAATTTGTAATTTTCAATTTCTATTTTTTCTAATTCTTTTTCTAAATCTTTTTTCTTTTTCATAATATTTTTACTTCCTTATAATATTGTAATTTGATTTTAAAAAATAATACTACAATAATGAAATAATGTCAACAAAAAATGAAAATCTTATGAATATTACGAGAAATTATTGTCGTGTTTTGTCTACTTTTGTCTAATTTTGTCGAAAATAGTAAATAAAATCTATTTTATGCTATAATAATTATAAAAGGAAGTGATAAATTGAAGAAATATGATGCACTACTATTACTTCTACATGATGAGAAAAAGCTAGAGCAATATGTCAATGAAAAAGGATTAAGTCATCCTGATACAGTAAGACTTAGTCAAGAAATTGACAAATTACAAAATTACATTTATTATGATATAAAAATGTAAAACAAAAAACAGGTATTTTACCTGTTTTTTTAATTAGAAACTGTACTTTAACTGTATCAATTTTCTAAAACTATTGAAAAATCAATATTTTTTTAAGTTAAAAAATGGTGACCCATAGGAGAAAAATAGTTTTTAAATTAATTTTAAAATATTTTATATTAATTTAAAATGCTAATTTACTATATTTTTATTATACAACTAATTTTAAAATAAATGTATTATTAATGTATATAATTTTTAGAAACTGTATTTAAAACTGTACAACATTATTCATATAATCTAAATATTTTTGTATTTCATCTTCTTTAAATTTGTTAAATACAGATGTATAGGTATTTAGTGTTGTTTCAATATCAGCATGTCCTAGCAATTTTGAAAGTACAGTTGCGTTCATACCACTTTCGATGCATCTAGTTGCGTAAGTATGTCTTAACATATGTGTATTCACATCACTAGATTTTAAATTTACACTTTGTTCATCTTCTTTATGTTTTTTCTTTTTAGTATTAATAACTCTTATATTTGCATTTTTGCATATTCGTTTAAAATGTGAATTAATAGTACTTGGATTTATAATTTTACCATTATTAGTAAAAAATGTTTTATTTTGACAATATGGAGCTTGTGTAAGTACATTTTTTATTAAATTTGTGATCGGTATATCTCTTGTACCTGCATAAGTTTTTGTAGTTGAACCTATTTTAGGTTTATCGGTTAAATCTCTTGTTATTGTTTTATTTATACTTATAAGATTATTTTCTAAATCAATATCTGTAGGTGAGAGGGCTAATGCTTCACCAACACGCATTCCAGTATATATTAGAACATAGAAGATATCTGTATATTCATCATATTTTTTGTTTAGTTCTTCTATAAATAATTTTTGTTCTTCTATTGTTAAAGCATCTATTTTTTTGTTTTGTTTCGTACTTTTAGGTTTTGTAATATATCCTTTAATTAAGAAATAATTTTGTGGTATCATTTGTTTTAATAAAGCATAATTAAAAGCTTTGTTTAAAATATTATATACTTTCTCAATAATTGAATTAGAATAATTTTTTATAGTAAGTAAATCTTTATTTATTTCTTCTGCTGTAATTTCATTTATTTTTTTATTGGAAATTAAAAATTTTTCAATAATTTTAGCAGTATTTTTTCTTCTTATATATGTATTTTCAGATATTAGATTAGCATTAAGATCATCATTATTTAATCTATTTATAATATCCATTAAAGTATAATCTGATTTTACTATATTTTTATAATTTTTGTATTCTTCTTTTAAATTATCTAAAATCTTTTTTGCTTCTCCTTGTGACTTGGAATATTTTGTTATTTTCTTTGGATAATTTTCTGGTTTATATTCTGTTACCCATACAGTTTTACCTCTTATAATCCTTTTAAATACTGTTCCTTCATGATTTGCTCTTTTTCCCATAAATAAATCACTCCTTTTTTAAATATTTTTTTAAAAATACTTGCAAAAAGATTGTAATTTATTGTATAATAATGTCATACAAAATATGCAAGTATTTATATACATGTATTTTTTGTTGTTCGGAGTAAAGTGTTAGGTTGCGAATCTAAGGCACTTTATTCCTTTTTTGATGTTTAATCAATATCTTTTTCAGATTTGAAAGAATAATAACAAGATATTGCTAAACAAATTGTTGTTACTATCCATGCAAAACAAAAATCTAATGATAATGTGTAATTAGCCATTTCAATTCCAATTAATATTGCATTTATTAAAAATGTAATCAAAGAAATTATTAATGTTATAATAAAACGATATCTAGGTAACATCCAATTAATTCCTACAAATAAAATCATGAAATTCAATCCATTTTTTACAATAAAATTAAATAATTTTATTAAATCAGATTCTTTAGAAAAGAATAAATCTTGACTTATATAAAATAATAAATCAACTGCTAATACACATAAGATTCCAAATGGAATAGCTAACACATATCTAGCCCAATCTGGTAATCTTTCAATTGATTCTTTTAATTCATCCATATATTCAACCCCTTTTTTATCATTTGTTTTTTCTTTTACTTTTTAGATAATCTATATAAGATCGAACTTCTATAATTTCTTCATCAGATAAATCGGATACATCTATAGTTCTGTTTAAATTAAATTCTTGTATTATTTTATCATTATCAAATTCTTGTAGCAGTTGAGTATATTGTAATATAGTTTCTCTTACACAATACAAAAATAAATTTTTATTAGACATAAGTGGAGCTAAAGTAGTTACTATAATTTTAAGCATTTTATTTGGATCATTTGTTGCTTTATTTTCTATTATATTTTTAATTGAATTATATATATATACGTTAGCTTGTTTAGCTTCTTCATCTGTTAATTTTATGTTAGATTGTTTATCTGACATTAATTTTACTTCATCTCTTATTTTGTTTAAGACATCCAAATCACTATTTTTTTCTTGTTCACTTTCAAAATTAATATATCCACATATAATCATTAATTCTCTATAAGTTGTGATACCTTTAGAAGCATCAGCAATCTTTTGTAAGATTTTTGGTGTAGGAGGAGAATCTGGTTTTTTATTTATATAAAGTGATATAGAATTTCTATTAAAATCACAAATATCTGAAAATTTTCTAACACTACCATATAGATCTTTTATTTTAATTAATATATCACTAAATTTCTCTTTATCAAACATAAAAATACCTCCTTCATACAATAGTATATAACATAATTTAAAAAAAATCAATAAAATGTCACGAAAAAATGACAAAAAAATATTGACAAAACAAAAAAATGGTGTTATACTGGAAATGTCATATTTAAATGACAATAAAAGGAGGATAAAATGAGATTAAATATAGAAGCTATAAATCAATTAATAAAAGATAAATTTAGAAATAATAAGTCTTTTTTTGCTGATGAAATAAAAGTTGATAATGGTTATTTAAGTGGGGTTTTAAATGAAAAAAAAACATCGTATAGCAATAAAGTTTGTAATGCAGTTATAGTATACTGTGAGAAAAATAATCTTAATTATAAAGATTATATTTTTTTAGAATAATTGTCATATTAATATGACAAAAAGGAGGTGAAAATAATGAGCAATGCAAAGGTGTATTTGGATACTGATTTAGATGAACAAATAAATAAAACAAAAGAAATATTAAATACGTTAAAAGATATTGATAATAATTTTTTAAAATTACAATTTATAAGTATTAAAGATTTTATGGAAATAACAGGTTGGTCTGAACCAACAGTACAGTATTTATTTAATAAACCAGATTTTCCATGTACAAATTATGGTAAAGAAAAGAAAGCAGAAATACATGCAATTATAAATTACTTTTCTGTACCTAGAAGAAAATAAATCGCAACCTAACACAAAAATAAAAAATAGAAAAGAGGTGAATATATAATGTTTTTTAAGAAAAAAATTAATTTAATTCATAAGATTAATGAACAAGAAAGAACTATAAATAATTTAAATGATTTAGTTGAACAAAAAAATATGAAAATAAATGAATTAGAAATGAGATTAAAATTATTACAAGATGAAAAAGAAGTAAAAAAAGAAACTAAAAAAAGAAGTACTACAAAAAAGAGTACTTCAACAACAAAATAAGTATTAAATGTATTTTCTAATACATTTAGTTATATTTTAACATAAAAAGACAGAAAGGACAATATAAAAATGAATAAAAGTATTTTTTATAATGAAAATGGAAATACATATTATATTTTATTTGGAGAAAAAGGAAAAAAATCATTTTTGTGTAAAATAAATGATAACTATGCTGCTAAATATGTTATATGTGCTGTGTTAGAAGAAAATTCATGGTGTTTAGGAGAATATTTTGATGATTTTAATGAAGCATATAATTGCTGGAAAGGACAAGATAAAAATGAGTAGTTTATATAAATTAACAGAAGAATATGAAATATTAAAAATAATGCTTTATGATGAAGAAACTGATGAACAAATGATACTTGATACATTAGAAGGTAAAGAAGGAGAAATTGAAGAAAAAGCTGATAGTTATGCAAAAATAATAAATGAACTATTAGGAGATGCTAAAAAAATAAAAGAAGAAAAACAAAGACTAGATGAAAGACAAAAAATGTTTGAAAATAGAGCAAATTATTTAAAACAAAATTTATATCTTGCAATGAAAAAAATAAATAAACCAAAATTTAATACTGATTTATTTAGTTTTAATATTCAAAAAAACGGCGGAAAACAAGCACTTACAATTGATGGAGATGTACCTGAAGAATATAAAAAAATAATAAAAGAAAATGATAACGAAAAAATAAGAGCCGATTTAGAGGCTGGAAAAGAATTACCTTTTGCTCACTTAGAGCCAAGAGGGGAAAGTTTGAGGATTAAATAATGGAAGAAAATAAAGTTACTTTATCACTAGATAAATATATGGAAATGTATGAAAAAAGCAAAAAAATGGAGAATCAATTAAGTCAATTGTGTAGTTTGATTTTAAATTATACAGAATTAAACGATAAAAAAGACAATTTGAGAATAGACGGTTACGATATGAAATATGGAAGAACATTGGATTTAGTTAAAGAGATATTTCCTCAGGAGTTTGAAACAAGACTTAAAGCATTAAAGGAGGATGAGGAATAGATGAAAAGAAAAGTTGAAAATTTAAATTTAGACAGTGAATTATTAAAACCAATGAAAACTAAATTAGAAAGCTCAATTGATACACTAACTAAAAACGCAATTTTAACAGGAAAAGAAGCAGAGATTACATTAAAAATAAATGTTAGCATAAGCAAAAAAGACAGAGAATTTAACGATGAAAAGCAAGAATATTTACAACCAAATTATGATTATCAAATATCAGAAAAAATCAAAGAAGCAAAAGGATCATATAAAGGATTTGTTGGATTCAATTATGCTGTAACTATAAATGAAGATGACAATTTAATAGTTCAGGATGTAAATGAACAACAAAGTTTATTTTAGGAGGTAAGTTATGGGAATACCAGTATTAATAATAGGAAAATCTGGTAGTGGGAAAAGTACAAGTTTAAGAAATTTTGGAGAAAAAGAATTAGCACTTATAAATGTAATAAGTAAGCCACTACCTTTTAGAAAAAAATTTGAAAGTTCTATAAATACAGATGATTATTTAACTATTATGAAAAAAATATTTGCGACAGAAAAAAAATCAATAGTTATAGATGATTCAGGATATTTAATTACAAATCAATTCATGAATAATCACAGTAAAGTTGGTGGAGGAAATGCAGTTTTTAATCTTTATAACGATTTAGGAGATAAGTATTGGTCTTTAATTGAATTTGTAAAAAACAAACTTCCATCGGACAAAATTGTTTATTTTATGATGCATGAAGACAAAAATGAATTTGGAGATATTAGACCAAAAACAATTGGAAAATTGCTTGATGACAAAGTCTGCATAGAGGGAATGTTTACAATTGTACTAAGGTGCATGAATGACAATAATAAACACTATTTTACTACACAAAGCAATGGACAAGATGTTGCAAAAACTCCTTTAGGAATGTTTGAAGACAACGAAATAGATAATGATTTAAAACTAGTTGATACAACCATTAGAGAATATTATGAATTGAACTAAATGATAAATCAGGTACGAATAGCAAAATCTTGAGAATTATAATTTTTTGATTTATTTCATATATAAACCCTTATAATATATGTTTTTTTATCGTACTATCGTACTCAAGTACCTAAAAGTAGGGTCGCACCCTACAAATATTATGTATTTTTTTGATTAGGAGGAAAGAAAGATGAAAAAATTAGATTTTGAAGGAGTAAATCCGATGACAGGAGAAAGTCAACAATTACCAGCAGGAGGTTATAAATGTATTATAAAAAGTGCTAAATGTGAAATTTTACAAAATGGTAAAGAGCAACTTTTACTTGCAGTTGATATAGCAGAGGGAGAACATAAAGACTTTTTCACTAAAAAATTTGAAGATTTAAAAGTAACTAATAAAGATGCTAAATATCCAAACGGTGGAATATTTAGAATATTTACAGAAGATTATAACACACCTGGTAAGTCATCACCATTATTAGCAGGAGTAAAAACAAGCATTGAAGCATCAAATCCAGGATTCAAATGGGATAATGATGAAACAAAGTTAAAAGATAAAAAAATAGGTGTTGTATTTGCAGGTGAAGAGTTTGAAGCAAATGATGGAAGTATTAAAATTGCAGTTAAACCTAAATACCCTAGAGCATGGGATAAAGTTGAAGAAGCAGAAGTTCCAAAAGTAAAAGAATTAAAAAAGAAAGAAAATGATTTATTAGATGGTGAATTTATTGCAGTTAATGATGATGAGTTACCATTTTAATGGATAAAATTAAGGAGGTAAAAGAAAGGGCAGAGATAACAGAAATAGCAAAATATTTTAATATTAATTTAAATAGAGCTAATATGTGTCTTTGCCCTTTTCATCATGAAAAAACACCATCATTTTCAATTTCATCTAAAAAACAAATATGGAAATGTTTTTCATGTGGTAAAGGTGGAGATGTAATTTCTTTAGTTCAAGAGTTTTTAAGTTGTAATGCTTATGAAGCAGCTAAACATATAAATGAAATTTTTAGACTTGGTGTAGACTTCAGAAAAAGTAAAACAAATAAATATGATATTTCATTATATGAACAAAAAAGAAATGCAAAGATCGAATTTGAAACATGGTTAAACACTTCAGAAGATATTTTGAGTAATTATTATAAAAATATAAGGAATGTAATCGTACAAGCTAAAAAAATTGATATATTTGACAATATGGAGTTTGTAGAAGCATGTATGAACAAAGATAAAATAGAAGCATGGCTAGATATAATCCAATATGGAACAGATGAAGATAAAATATGGTTTTATAAAACTTATAGAAAAGAGGTGGATAAAATCAAGTGGAAAATTCAGAATCAAAAAATGAATTTGATTTAGGTCAAGAATTAATTAATATTCGGATTTAGTGGAGTGGATATTGATAATTTAAATGAAAAATCTATATTAGATGATGAAATATTTAAAAAAATATTTGCTATTAGTGATAATTTAGAAAGAACAAAATTGATTGTAAAACTGCAGGAAAAATCAAGAAAATTAAAAGTGAGTAGAAGTTTTAACAATATGTTAAAAACTTATCAACAAAACTATATTCAAGAAACTAAAAGAACAAGAAGTAATAGACCAATAAAATTTGAAGAGTTAAATATTGAAGAAATTAGTCCTGGAGAATGGACTGTAGATTATTTTGGAGTTTATAAATACAAATTAATAAATTTTGAAAATACAAAAATTGTTGCTTGCCCTCATCCTATTTTACCAGTTGAAAGATTAATAAATATTGATACTAATATCGAAAAAATTAAATTAGCTTTTTATAAAGATAAACAATGGAAATATGTTATAACAGAAAAAAATACAATTGCTAGTAAAAGTAAAATTTTACAGTTAGCTAATCGTGGTATTGAAGTAAATGAAAATAATGCTAAAGAATTAATTACGTATTTATCAGATATCATTAATTTAAATATAGATAAAATTCCATACAATGAAAGTATTACCCATTTAGGCTGGATAAATAAGGATGAATTTACACCATATTCAGATGAGTATAAATATGATGGTGATACATCATATAGTAATTTATTTGAATCGGTAACTACGAATGGTGATTATGAAAAATGGAAAACACATGTGAGAGAATTAAGAAAAAATAGTAATCCATTAAGGTTTATGATCGCATCAAGTTTTGCTAGTGTATTAGTTAAAATATTTAAAATAAATCCCTTTATAGTACATTTGTGGGGAAAATCAGGAAATGGAAAAACAGTATCTCAAATGGTATGTGCAAGTATATGGGGAAATCCATCAAAAGGTAAATTAGTATCAAGTTTAGATAACACAAAAGTAGCACTTGAAAGAATGCTAAATTTTATGAGAAATTTACCACTAATAGCTGATGAATTACAATTAATTAAAAATTCCTTTATTAGTTATGATACATTAATTTATATATTGACAGAAGGAAAAGGAAAAGACAGAGGGACAGTTGATAATGGTTTAACAAATGTTACTGAATGGGACAATATAATTATTACTTCAGGAGAAGAACCTATTACTGGATCAAATTCAAAAGAAGGAGTAAAAAACAGAGTATTTGAAATAGAAGAAAACAATGTAATTGTAGAAAATGGAAGAGAAACAGTTTCTTTAATTCAAAGTAATTATGGATTTGCTGGAAAAGAGTTTGTTGAGATTATAAAGAAAAAAGAAAATTTATTTGAAGAATACAATCAAATATTAAGTGAATTAAAAGATAAAACTAAATCTAAAAAGCAATTAAATGCTATGGCTTGTATATTAGTAGCAGATAAAGTAGTATCAGAATTTATTTTTGAAGATGAAGTTTTAAAAATTGAAGAAATAAAAGATTATTTCACCAAAGATATAGATGAAGTAAATAGATATATTGAATTAATTACTGATTGGTTTTATCAAAATATAAATAAGTTCTATTATGATAATAACACAATAAACGGTGAAATATATGGAACTTATATAAAAGAAGGAGAAATAATAACACAAATATTAGTAATACCTAATGTTTTAAAAGATTTCTTATTAAGTCAAAATATAAATTTCAATGGAATTAAGAGTAAATTATTTGATGAAGGATATCTTGAAAAAAACTCTCAAGGAAGATATGTACATCAAACTACAGTAAAAGGAATAAAACAAAACTTACTTAAGATAAAAATTAAAAATGTTGATATTTCAAACAAAAACGAAGATTTACCATTTTAAATGTAAGTTTGTAAGTTTTATGTAAGTTTTGAAAATGTTGATATATTAATATAAAAATAAAATAAACTTACAAACTTACATAAAAATAAAATATATTATTATATAGAGCAAAAAAATAAGAAGTTAATCAAAAATAAATAATATATATATATATTATTGCTATCAAAAAAAGCGTAAGTTTGTAAGTTTTCACTTTAAACGCAGTGATTTCAATGTCTTCAACGCTTACGTGTACGTAAAATTGATGTAAAAATACTTACATTTTACTTACATTTTTTAAAAAAGGAGATGAAAATGAGTGAAAACAGCAGAAGAAATATTTGAAGATACATTAAAATTTAATGATATACCAGAAGAATATAAAAATGTACTAGAAATAAATTGTTTTATGAGTTTAAGAATATTGCTTAAACAATTCAATAATAATCATATTTCTAAAGAACAAGCATCAAGAGAAAAAATGAAAATATTTAGAAATTACAATGAAAATAAAAAAGAATATGAATTTAAAAACGAAATGTATGATGAGTATATAGATAATATAAAAAAGA
>JAEEGL012342302.1_pt1 | contig 41122 bp, 35 predicted proteins | sample 9134231 | NCBI WGS metagenome assembly JAEEGL01 (sample SAMN16246548, study PRJNA631951) | gut metagenome | biome: gut microbiome; feature: rumen; material: fiber-attached | host: Bos | place: Iran: Karaj | collected 2018-10
CCTCTTCGTATTTATCATGTTCTCCGTTATTTCCGTAAGTGTTCTTTAAGTGAAGTCCCCTGCGTCAAGGGACTTTCTGCGTATTTAAACGTTAATCTCGATTTTTCTTGTTAGAGGCGTGAAACAGCGGAAACATTATTTTTTCTTGTTGCAACGTGAATCGGCGGAAAGATATTTTCCGTTTTTTATGCCGCTAAACGGGGCAGGAGCGTCGTTTTACATACTTCTTAACCGCCAAGCCAAAATTAATTTGACTTTTGCTGTTTCGTACAATATATATAAAGGACACGACCAAAAATTCAGCCGGAGCGGATATGCCTTTAATTTCAGTCATAATTCCCGTCTATAACGTGGAAAAACACCTTAAAAAATGCTTGGAAAGCGTTTCTGAGCAGACTTTTCGGGATTTTGAAGTTATTTGTGTGAATGACGGTTCTACCGATGGCAGTGCCGCAATTTTGCAACAATTCGCCGAGCGTGATAAGCGTTTTAAGGTCATTACTCAGGAAAATAAGGGTTTATCGGTGGCGCGTAATGTCGGCCTGGCTCAGGCAAGTGCCAAGCATATTGCGTATGTTGACAGCGACGATTTTGTGCATAAGCGCTTTTTGGAGATTCTTTATAAGGCTTCGACAGATTTTGATGCTGATATTTCCGGTTGCAACTTTTGCAAAATCTATGATGATGAGGATTTTCCCGAGTTGGAAAATGCGGTTGCCCAAAAATATGATCCGGCTCTCAACGTTTTGATGCATCGCAAGAATTTTATCCATTTCAACGTTTGGAATAAGCTGTATAAACGTGATGTCATCAATGATATTTCGTTTGTCGACGGCATTTATTTTGAGGATTGGGTATATAATTGCTGTGTGTTTGCCAAGGCTAAGGATTTTGTGTGGGTAAACGAAAAACTGTACGGTTATCGGATTTCGGAGAACTCCATTATGCGCAGCAGTTTTAATTTGAAAAAGCTGAATGATTATGTGATAGGAATTCACAGCGTGCGCAAGTTTTATAAAGAAAAATATCCTGATTTGTGGCCGTTGGTACGCGATACCCGTATTGCCCGTACCGTTAAAATGATGATGAACAGCACGCGCCGCAGCCGTAATTCCGAATTGATGGCCAGCGCCAAAATTGCCCTTAAAAAACTCTATAATCTTAAGCTTATCGGCTATAAAGGGCTGTCTTTACCTAATAAAATCAAGTTGTTTTGCTTTTTACACTAATACTTGATTTGAGACTCTGTGAGGGGACTTTATGCAGAAACGGATAGGCTATTTGGATTGGTTGAGGGTATTCTCGATATTTTCCGTTATCATATTGCATGCGTCGGCACAGAATTGGCACGGAACCGATATTAACGGTTTGGCGTGGCAGACTTTTAATTTTTACGATAGCATAGTCAGGTGGGCTGTTCCCGTTTTTGTTATGATCAGCGGATGCTTATTGTTACAGCGTGATATTCCGATTTCTCAGATTTATCGTAAGTATGTCGGCCATTTGGTAACCGCATTTTTGTCATGGAGTGTTTTTTATGCCTGTTTTCACGACGGTGACTTTTTGGATTTTATTGTCAACGTGTTGCACGGCGAATATCACATGTGGTTTATTCCCATGATTATCGGATTATACATTGCTCTGCCGATTATTAAGCTTATTGTGCAAAAACAGAATATTATGAGATATTTTCTGAGTTTGTCTTTTGTTTTTGCGTTCTTATTGCCTTGGCTGTCAAAAATTATACATGACTTTTGCGGGCACGATGCGATTGCGGTTATGAACGCATTGAATCGATTTATACAGCCGATGGGAGTTAAAATTGTTTCCGGATTTGCCGGATATTTTATCTTAGGATATTATCTTCATGTAACGAATATCAACCGTAAAAACAGGATAATTATCTATATTTTGGGTATCTTAGGGCTTGCGCTTACGGTATTTTTGCAAGTGGCTTTAGCATTAAAAATTCAAAATCGTCATCAGAACTATTATGATGTTTTCACTATCAATGTGTTGCCTGTATGTATTGCCATATTCGTTTGGTTTAAGTATACGAAGTTTTTCGAGAAACCGTTACGGATAATCGAGAAGCTATCTCGTTATACTCTGGGAATATATATGGTGCATGTCTTTATACTGGTACAACTTAGTGCGCGCTTAGGGTTGAATACGCTTTCGTTTAATCCGATTCTGTCGGTTCCGGCCGTAGGCATTGTCGTGTTTATTATATCGGCCGCTGTGTCGGCGATTTTACATCAAATTCCGCTGGTTAAAAAATATTGCGTATGATACCGGGTGTGTGATGTTGCTTCATAATGATTTTAGTAAGATGAGCGACGAGACTCGGTTGTGCCCTCGGTTTGTTTGCTAAATTCAGCTCAGCTTTTTGCTTCGTTAAGAAAACTTCGCCGTCTTCGTGAAAAACAACATTTAGAGGTTGTTTTTATCCTCCTCTTGCTTAAATTTACTTTCTTTATTTTATTCTATGGAAAATTTAAGCTTCGGTCACTCGGTTGCGAATTGTTCGTCGCGCGTCGCTTGCGCTGGCTAACTCACAAGCAACCTTCGCCCGTCGTTAAAAATATCTCCGCCGGAGATATTTTTTTCCTCCGGCGCGACCTCTTCCGGTCACTCGTTCAAGTCCCGTCGAGCCAATAAAAAAAACCGCCCGAAGGCGGTCTTTTTTATTGGCGGGAGCGACGAGACTCGGTCTCGCAATGTTTCCAACATTGCTTCGGTCACTCGTTTTCTAAATTCATTTATTTGCTGTCGCTTCATAAATTCATTAAGAAAACTTCGCCGTCTTCGTGAAAAACAACATTTAGAGGTTGTTTTTCACTTGATGCGCGACCTCTTCCGGTCACTCGTTCAAGTCTCGTCGAGCCAATAAAAAAAACCGCCCGAAGGCGGTCTTTTATTGGCGGGAGCGACGAGACTCGAACTCGCGACCTCTGCCGTGACAGGGCAGCGTTCTAACCAACTGAACTACACCCCCGCAGAACAGTATGTCTTATATCTGAACTTTTTTTAAATTGCAATACTTTTTTTCAGTTTTTTGCACTTTTTTTAAAAAAAAGCCGAAAAATAATGTTTGTTCGGGTATAACTTTATTATCTGCTTGCTTTTAATTCTAAACATTTTATCATCAGCACAACATGGGGAATAACGGATTATGCCTGCGTTTAAAAATTTTAGAAGAAAGTTACGCCGACGTCGGATAGAGACGTTTTTATTGGCCGGTTACGCGTTTGCCGTAACCTGCGCGCTGTTCCTTTCTTTACTTAATAAGCCGTTTTCTGCCGCGCCGAAGCTGCCGATTACCCATGTATCTGCCGATTCTTATGATTTCAGCGGCGATATTTTAACGCCGGCATTCAATGATTCGGTCGGCGATAATCCGTTTGATACCGTTTATACCGAAGTTAATAACATAAAGCTTTTGAGTGCCAACGAAGTGGTGCGCTCCAAGTTTGAAATCGTGCAAAATGACAAGAATGTCGTGATGCCGATTGACGCCAAGCCGAAATATGAAGGCAATTCCAGCGAACTCTCAGGTATTTATCAAAAAGAACGTCGCGTGCTGATGGTGGAAAGAGGCGATACTTTTATCGGGCTTTTGACCAAACTCGGTATGAATACCAAGAGCGCGACCGAAGCGTATAACGTTTTGCGCAAAGTTTATGATGCGCGCAAGCTGCAAGTCGGTCAGCATATCGAACTTACCGCTACTTTCGAAGTACGTTCGCATCAGTTGGAAATGCTCGATAAGTTGACCATTACGCCGGAACGCGGGGTAAAATACATTTTGAGCGTCAACGAATACGATAAGTATGTGGCAACGGTGGAACGCGAAAAGTTTCAGCCTGATGTGCGGGTAGTCAGCGGTACGGTTAACGGGCCGGTGCTTAATTCTCTTATCAGCGAAGGGGTGAACCGCCGGGTTGCCAACGAAGTTATCAACCGTATGTCGCACATGATCAACTTCAGAACGGATGTTCATAAAGGCGATACTTATAACGTCAAATACGAAGTCAGTAAGGCGGCAAACGGCGACGTAGTTAAAATCGGCAATTTGCTGTCGGCTTCGTTTAAAACCGCCAAACGCACTTATAAAATCTATCGTTTCAAAGACAATTATTATAACGAAAAAGGTGAAACCAAGAAAACCGGTTTGGATATTAAACCGCTGTCAATGCGTAATGCGCGGGTTTCTTCATTGTTCGGTTATCGCCGCCATCCTATTTATAAAACCATGAAATTCCACAGCGGTGTGGATTATGCCGCACCGAAGGGTGTTGCCATTTATGCCAGCGGTCCGGGCGTGGTAGAAATGGCACAGTATGTCAACGGTTACGGCAATTACGTAAAAATTCGCCATAACAGCGAGTATGAAACGGCGTACGGCCACATGCAGGGCTTTGCCCGCGGAATCAGAAAAGGCGTGCGCGTACGGCGCGGTCAGGTTATAGGTTATGTCGGCAGTACCGGTCAGTCCACCGGTCCGCATCTGCACTTTGAAATTTTGCGCAAAGGCCAGCGCATCAATCCGTTGAAATCCAATGTGGCCACCGGCAACGATTTGGGCGGTTCGCAGTTGACAGAATTCAAACATAGAATGAACCAGATTGATGCCATGAAAGAAAAGGTATTCAAAAAAGAAGAATCCGCACCGATGTTGGCATCGGTAGCACAGGCGGAAAAAGAAAAAGCCGAAGCCGAGGCCCAAGCCGCTGCAGAACAGGGAAATGAAGTCGGAGAACAAACTCCGTCGGCCGCCGAGCCGGATAAAGAAGCTGCCACAGAATCGGCAAAACCGCAGGAAAATACGGCCGAAGCAGCAAAGAATGATGCGGCGGAGCCGGTAAAGGAAGAAAAAGCTGTCGAAAACGATAAGCAGGCAGAAGTCGCCGAGACGGAAGAAGCGGAAAAACAAATAACCGATAACTATAAGGGCAAACGCTATATGCCGCCTAGTATTTCCGCAGTTACGGCGCGTAAAAAGCATTGGGCGACGGCCGGCAAAAAAGCGCAAAAAGCGGTTAAAACTCCGGCACGTAAGCCGCGCTACGTAAAGCGCTGAAAATCAGATTACCGTAATACTTGATAATTATCTGGCAGAAAACTACATCTATTAACAGGCGGTTTGCAAAAGTTGAGGAGAGAATATCAAAATGGATAATTTGCCGGCATTGAGAGACATACATTTACCCGAAGGCGGTGTACCGTTTTTCCCTCTGGCCTACGGTTGGTGGGGTGTTTTGGTCTCGGTTATTATCGCATTGGTGCTGTATAAAGTTTTGCAAATGCTGTGGCGGCAGAGCGCCAAAATCTATGCACGGCGGATTTTGCAGGCATATAAGCACGATACCGATTTGGCGGCGGCGGTGAAAATGTCGGAAATATTGCGCCGCGCCTGTGTGCGCAAATATCCCGAAGCGGTTGCCTTATCTGGCGATGATTGGATTGCCTTTCTTAACGGTAAATCTTCGCGAAAATTGACCGGTTCGGCGGCCGAATTGCTGAAAAACGCCCCGTTTATGGTGCATCAGAGTTATGATGCCGCGGATATGAATAAAGTATGGGACTACTGCTATAACTGGATAGGAGAGAACTTATGATTACCTTTGCCTATCCGCAAGCTGCCTGGTTGCTTTTGGTGCCGATTTTGGTTTATTATATTCTGCCGGCGGTGGGTAAAATGTACGGCGATGCCTTGCAAGTGCCGTTTGTGGCGGATATTGCGGCCATTAAGGGCAAGACCGCTTCTGAGCGACGGAACGGTAAAGGTAAACCTGCAAATTCGTTCCCTAAGTTTTTGTTATTGCTTGTTTTATGGGGGGTGGTTACCGCCGCGTTGTGCCGCCCGCAATGGGTGGGCGAGCCGCAGAAAGTTCATCACGAATCCCGCGATATTATGCTGATTGTCGATGTTTCAAAGTCGATGCTGGAAACCGATTTTGTGTATCAGGGGCGGCATTATGACAGAATGTCGGTGGTAAAAAAAGTGGTGGCCGATTTTGCCGATGCCCGCGCCGATGACCGGGTGGGGTTGGTGGTGTTCGGTACGCGTGCCTATATGCAGGTTCCGCTCACTTATGACAAAGAGTCGCTGAAAGAAACGTTGTTTGCGATAGAGCCGGGGATGGCCGGGGATTCAACTTCCATCGGCGATGCCATTGGGGTTGCTTTGAAAAATTTGGCCTTAAGCGACGGTCCGGCCGAAAATAAGGTAATCATTCTGCTGACCGACGGCGAAAGTAATGACGGCAGTTTGTCGTTTCCGCAAGCGATTAAGTTGGCGCAGGAAGAAAAAATCAAGTTTTATACCATCGGTGTCGGCAGTGATTCCATCAGCTTTTTGGGCGGGTTGTTCAGCGTGCCGATGGCTAACGGCCTGGATGAGACGAGTTTGCGGCAGTTGGCAGAGGCTACCAAGGGCACGTATTTCAGAGCCAAAGACGTGAATGCGTTGTTGCAAATATATTCCGAAATCAACCGTTTGGAGGCGCAGGAGCACGAAGGACGCTATGTTCGGGAAACCAAGGATATGTTTTATTACCCGGCGGCGGCCGCGCTGTTGCTGTTTTTGGCGATGTTTGCGTTGATGAGGAGAAAATAAGCCATGGAAGGGTTGCAGGATTTTCACTTTTTACGTCCGTTGTGGCTGGTTGCGCTGTTTATTCCGCTGTTGTGGGGCTGGTTTATTTATCGTAACGAACGCGTGCAATCGTCGTGGGCCGATGTTTGTGACGAGCATTTGCTGAATTTTTTGCTGATTAAGGGCGATAATCATCAGCGGCGACTTTCATACGTTTTGGCGGTGTTGTTTATGTTGCTGACGATTTTGGCGCTGGCCGGTCCGACCTGGGTTAAAAAGCCTAATCCGGCGCTGAGTGTCGATAATCCGGTAATGATAGCGCTGAGCCTGTCCTCGAGTATGGAAAAGGGCGATGTATCGCCGAGCCGTTTGGTGCGGGCGCGCTATATCATCAAGGATTTTATACAAACCCTGCGTTCGACCGAAATCGGGTTGGAAGTATACAGCGACGAGCCGTTTATGATTTCTCCGCTGACCGAAGATGCGGCGCTGATTGATAATTTGTTGCCGGTAATCGAGCGCAATATCGTGCCGGCAGACGGCGACCGGCTGGATCGGGCCATTGATATGGCGGTGGAGCGTATGCAGAGCATAGGGTATGCTTCCGGCAATATTATCGTGTTGGCGGCCGATGTCGGCGAGCGTTTTGAAGCGGCGTTAGAGAGTGCGGCCAAGGCGTATCGCAACGGCTTTGATGTTAACGTAATCAAGGTCAGTACCGAGGAAAATGAAAAATTGCAAATGGTGGCGCAAAAAGGTTATGGGGTTTATTTGAACTATAATCAGAGCTATGCGCCGCTGAGCCGAAAAATCAATGACTTATACGCCAAAAAACTTAATGAAAGCAAAAATATGCAATCGATTTGGTTGGACTTCGGGTATTATCTGTTTTGGTTGCCGGCCTTATTGCTGTTATATTATTATCGGCGCGGGGTTATTGCCGGTTTGCTGTTATGCCTGATTTGCTCCGAGGCGTATGCCGGGTGGTTTGTCAACGACAATCAGGAAGCAATGCAATATTTCAAGCGCAAACAGTATGACAAGGCGGCACAGCTGTTTCAGAACGCGCAATGGCGCGGTGCCGCGGCTTATAAAAACGGCGATTATGAGCAGGCATATCGGGAATTTTCTAAGGAAAACGATGTCGTTTCCATGTATAATCAGGGCAACGCGTTGGCAAAGTCGGGAAAACTTGATGAGGCGATTGCCAAATATGAAGAAGTTTTGCAACAAAAACCTGATTTCGAAGATGCAAAATTTAATCTGGAATATTTGAAAAAACTCAATAAAAACCAGAATCAGAAGCAAAATCAGAAACAGGATAATAAGGACCAGCAAAAGCAGCAGAAATCCGGCGGCGATGAACAGGAAAAGAATAATCAGCAACAGGATAAACAGCAGCAGGGAAATCAGAATCAGGAACAGCAAGAGCAACAGAAACAGGAACAACAGCAAGAGCAACAGAAACAGGAGCAGCAAAAGCAGGACGGTTCGCAACAACAGGAACAGCAAAAACAAGAGCAAAAGCAGGACGGTTCACAGCAACAGGAACAGCAGAACCAAGGGCAGCAAAAGCAGGAGCAACAGCAAAGCGGCGATAACCGACAGGAGCAATCACAGGAACAATCCGAGCAGTCTCAGGAGCAATCAGAGCAGTCTGAGGGAGAATCCGCACAATCGCAGGATGAAAATCAAAACGGAGATAAGCAACAACAATCTTCGGCGGAAAATCAAAACGGAGAAGATAAGTCCGATGCCGCCGAGTCTGATGAAAATAAGAGCGAACAAAATCAGCAACAGAGCTCCGCCGAAGATAAGCAGGACGACCGGCAAAACGGCAATTCTCAAGCTGAACCGTCAGACAGCGATTCCGGCGATAAGGAAGAAGAACAAGAGGTACAGGTGCAGTCGGGGCAACAGGACGAAAACGGCAAGGAAGCGGAGGAAGTGCAGATGCAAAACGGCGATAAGGCGGCCGATAAGGAAAAAATGCGCGCCCGTATGCAAAAATTCCGCGATATTCCGGAAGATAAGGGCGGATTGTTGCGTGCTCTGATTGCTAAAGAATATCGCAAAAACAGATATAAGGATGAATATTGAGATGATGTGGAAAAAAATTAAAATTTATGCCGTTGCGGCGTTGTTTTGGTCGGCAGAGTGTTGGGCCGGTCAGCTTTCGGCCAGAGTTGAACCGCAGAGAATACAATACGGCGAAACGGTGCAATTTGAGGTCAGTTATGAGGGCGATAACTCCGGCCTGGTGCAACCGCATTTTGAGGTTTTGAACAACGATTTTGCGGTTTATTCCACCTCAACTTCAATGCAAACGCAATATACCAACGGTATGGCGCAACAAAAGCGGGTGTGGTCGTTGACGCTGATGCCGCAAAAAGAAGGCAAGGTAACAATTCCGGCAATTAAGGCGGGAAATTATCAGACGGTGCCGCTTAATATTGAGGTGTTGCCGTCGGGTTCTTCCTCCGTGCAATCGGGGTCGGCGCAAACTTCGGCAGGAGCGGCCGCGGCGGCGGATAATGCCGATTTTTGGATGGATATGACGATAGATGAAAAGAATCCGTATGTGCAGCAGGAAATCAACGGTACGCTGGTTATTTATGACAACAAAAACATTCAATTTACCGCGGACCCGGTTTTTGAAAATGCCGATGATTGGGAAATCAGACAGCTGGATGAGCCGGTCATAACCGATAAAAACGGCCAGCGGATTATCAAAATAAAATACGCATTTTTCCCGCAGAAAAGCGGTAAACTGACCTTGCCGCGCGTGGCGGTAAGAGGGTATTACGTCGAGCGCAAACAGGGTGATATATCGCGTTCGGTCAACGGCTTGCTGCAACTGTTTGAGATTAATTTTGACGTAACCGATTTGGTGGCGCAGCAAAAGCCGGTAATGCTTAAGACTAAGCCGATTGCGGTTGAGGTTAAGCCGATACCGACGGATTACGGGCATGATTGGTGGTTGCCGTCCACGGCGGTTTCTTTGCGCACGCGCTGGGCCGATAAGCGTCCGGTATTTAAGGTAGGCGAGGCGGTAACCCGGGAGATTATGCTTTCGGCCTCCGGGGTGGCGGAAAATCGGTTGCCGGTTTTGGAAATTGCGGAAAACGATGCCTGGAAACAATATCCGGAGAATCCGGTTACCGCTTCAAGCGTCAAAAACGGCGAAGTCGTTTCAACGGCCGTAACGCGGGTGGTTTATATTCCGCAGCGCGGCGGTGAGCAGGTTCTTCCGGAAATTAAGCTCAGATGGTATAACGTAAAAACCCATCATATCGAAAATGCGATAATTCCGGCCGAAAAAATGTCCGTGGGCGGGGTTGCCGGCGGGGCGCAAACATCATCGGCTCCGAGCGCGGCGTTGGCTGACACGCCGGATGCGTTGGTTGCGGCAGTGAAAAACAGATTGGAAAATAAACCGCAAAATCAGCCGATAAGTCAACAAGAGCGGCGGCAGCAGAATATTTTGCTGATTGCGGCAATCATTATCGGAGCATTTTTGTGCGGGGCAATTTGCAACTATTTGTTTTTGCGCAGGAAAATTACCGATACCAAGGTTGATTTTTCCGGCGATTTTATAAACGACATTGAAAAAAATCTGCATCGCTCGGACTATCGGGGGTTGCGTGACAGCCTGCTGCGTTGGGGCGAACAGGTTTACAGCGATGCGTATATCAACAACTTGAATGATTTATCCGCGCAAATCAAAGCACCGGAATTTACGGAGCAAATGCAGCTGTTAAATCAGAATTTGTATGCCGGCGGAACGGAGAAATTGAACGGTAAAATCATTATGAATTACGTTAAAAATCGGCAAAAGGCCAAAGCTAATCCGAAAAAGCCGCCGTTACCCGACTTGTATAAATAGCTTGCAAATCGGAAAAATATGTGTTCTAATGGCGTATCATTAAGCGAGGAACTTTGTATGCCTTTATTAAAAAAGACGATTATGTGGGGATTTTTTCTGGCGGCGATGTATGTCGGCGGCACAATGACGCAGAGCGGAAACAATATGCTGCAGGGAATGGGCTTCATGTCAATCGTGGCGTCATTGGTTTGTTTGTATCTGGTTTTGAAGTTGGTGTGGGGACCGCTCAGCCATCTGATGAAGTTGGCGCTTTGTATCGGCGTAGTGTGGTTTTGTGCATACAGTATCGGTTTATTTGACGGCAATACCGTAAATTCGTTTTTATCGGGGGCTCCGGCTAAGCCGACGGTCGATAATTCCGCTTTGGCAGACAATATTGTAACGCCGGATGAGCTGAACAACGAATTGTTCGGCGATGCCGCGCAAGCCGATGAGGAGGGCGGCGACGGGCAAAATACGGTTCCGCAGCCGGTGACCGCAGGCAACAGAGGCGGTCTTGTCAACAAAGTTAAAGAGTTGCTTTTCGGAAGTCCGGATACACCGCAAGCCGTTCCGCAACGTGATTTTAATCCGTTTGAATATCCGGAAATCAAGGGCTATCCGAAAGTTGCGAGCGGCAGTATATTGTATGTGGAAGGGATTAAAATTAAGCTGCTGGGGATTGATGCTCCGGACCGCGACCAGGTGTGTGTAAACGGCTTGGGAGATAGTTACAAGTGCGGCGAAATGTCGATAATGTGGCTGGAGGATTGGTTGAACGGCAAAGAAGTGAGTTGCCGTATTTTGAGCAAAATTGAGCAGGGACAGGCAACCGGCAGTTGTTTTACCGACAACAATCAGTATGATGTGGCGGCGGTTGTTACCAGTGCCGGTTGGGCGGTTGCTTATACCCGTACCACCGATATTTATGTGCCGTACGAACAGCAGGCAATGTCGGACCGACGCGGTTTATGGAGCGGAACTTTCTATACGCCGTGGGATTGGCGGAAGATGCGGAATCGCAAGTTTACCGTCAAAATTAAGCACTCGAGCAGAAAATCGAGCGGCGGCGGTTTTAACTTTTGGGGATTGTTTTAAATGAAAAAGGTTTTTAATTCGGCATCGGAGCAAGACACCGCGGATTTGGCGCGCAAGTTGGCGGCAGTTACCAAACCGGGGGATATTTGGGCGTTGCACGGCACTTTGGGCGCGGGAAAAAGCGTCTTTGCCCGTGCTTTTGTGCAATCGTTGACCAATGCCAAAGAAGTGCCGAGCCCGACGTTTACGTTGGTGCAGATGTATGTGGCGCCGGAATTTGATATTTATCACTATGATTTGTATCGCCTGAAACGTCCCGATGAGATTTTTGAATTGGGGGTGGAAGAGGCTTTCTATACCGGTGTCAGCCTGGTGGAATGGCCGGAAAAAATGGGGCCGTTTGCTCCGCGCAACATGTGGACGGTGGAAATCAAAGCGGAAGATAATCGGCGGGTTATTACGATTTCGTCCGATGATGCCGAAAAATCGGGAAGATTGGCAGATGTCGGATAAGACCTGTTTGCACGCAACTTTAATCAAACTGAAATCCAAAGGGGTGTTGCTGTTGGGCAAAAGCGGCAGCGGCAAGTCCGATTTGGCTTTGCGTCTGATTGAAAATAAGGCGGCAAAACTGGTGGCCGATGATGTGGTTTTTATTCACAAAAAAGGCAATTCGCTGTTGGGGACGGCGGCGGAAAATCTGCGCGGAATGTTGGAAGTGCGCGGTGTGGGAATCGTCACGTATCCGTATATAAAACAATCTAAAATAGATTTGGCGGTGCATTTGGTTGACACGGCCGCAGAAGTGGAAAGATTTCCGCTTAAGCACAAAGAATTGATTTTAGGACTTGAAATTAAGCAAATAGACTTGTATGCTAAGGAAAGTTCGGCGCCGGATAAAATTGCGGCGGCGTTGCGGCTGTGTTAATGTATTGAAACAAACGGGAGTATCATGCTGAAACAAAAGATAGAAACATTTTTGCAGACTTTGGGTAAGGCACCGGTCGGTTTTATCATGAACCTCGGTTATTTGACGCAATTTATCGCCAAGTCGGTGTATAATTGTTTTATACCGCCGTTTTATATCAAATTGTTCGGCAAGCAGTTTTTGAACATAGGCTTTTATTCGTTACCGGTGGTGGGTTTGACCACTTTGTTTGCCGGTATGGTTATCGCTTTGCAGACATATTCGGGAATTTCGGAATACGGGGCGGAGAGCGTGGTGGCCGGCGTTGTTTTGATTTCGGTAACGCGCGAATTGGCGCCGGTGTTGTCGGCCTTAATGGTTGCCGGCAGAATCGGTGCGGCAATGGCGGCCGAAATAGGCACCATGCGCGTAACCGAGCAGATTGATGCCTTGGTAACGCTGTCGGCGAATCCTTATCGATATTTGATTGCTCCGCGTATTTGGGCCGCGGTGGTAGTAATGCCGCTGTTGGTGCTGTTTGGCGATATTATCGGTATTTTCGGCGGGTATTTGGTCGGCGTTTATAAGCTCGGCTTTAACCCGGCCAATTACATCAACAACACTATGAATAACCTGACTTCGGTGGCGATTGTGATGGGTATAGTCAAGGCCGGCGTATTCGGATTTATTATTTCAATTATGGGCTGCTATCACGGATATCGCTCCAAAGGCGGAGCGCAGGGCGTGGGCGAAGCAACGACCAACGCGGTGGTAACGTCCTCGATTTTGATTCTTATTTTCAATTATCTGATTACGGAAATTTTCTTCTCGAGATAGGGGTTGGCAAATGTCGGAAAATAAAATTGAAATAAAAAATTTATATAAAGCTTTCGGCAAAAAACACGTTTTGAACGGTGTTGACCTGGATGTTAAAAAAGGCGAATCGCTGGTGGTTATCGGCGGTTCCGGTACCGGTAAATCGGTTTTGATTAAGTGCATTCAGGGTTTGCTTACTCCCGACGAGGGCTCCATCAAAATAGACGGTGAAGAAACGGTAGGCAGTAACAAAAATATCCACGAAAAAATGGGGATGCTGTTTCAGGGAGCCGCTTTGTTTGATAGTTTGAGCGTGTGGGAAAATGTGGCGTTCATGCTGCTCGAAAACGGCAAATTATCGCGCAAAGATGCCAAACTGGAAGCAGTCAGAGTGTTGCGTCAGGTCGGTTTGGCTCCGGATGTGGCGGATTTGTCGCCGGCCGAGCTTTCCGGCGGTATGCAGAAGCGCGTGGGATTGGCCCGGGCGATTATCAACAAGCCGGAGATAATTTTCTTTGATGAGCCGACTACCGGTTTGGACCCGATTATGGCTGACGTAATCAATGATTTGATTATTGAATCGGCCAAAGGTTTGGGAGCAACCACCCTGACCATTACGCACGATATGGCCTCGGCACGCAAAATTGCCGACCGGATTGCCATGCTTTATCAGGGCAAGATTATCTGGATCGGTACGGTGGCGGAGATGGAAAAAACCGACAATCCTTATTTGCAACAATTTATTTCGGGCAGTTCGCAGGGACCGATACAGATGGAAATATAAACGATGGTTAAAAAGTCTACAATGTTTGTTTGTCAGAATTGCGGCAGCACTTATTCCAAGTGGCAGGGCAAATGCGATGCCTGCGGCGAGTGGAATTGCATTGTTGAAGAAAGCGTGCAGGCCGACGGATATTCCAAAATCAACCGCAAAAAAGAAGGGCATATCATTGATTTTGTGCCTCTTAAGGGAAGTACGCAGACATATAGTCGTTTGCAGACCGGTATAAAAGAAATTGATCGCGTTACCGGCGGCGGATTGGTGCCGGGTTCGGTAATTTTGGTCGGCGGCGACCCGGGTATCGGCAAATCTACCTTACTTTTGCAGGTATGCGCCGGATTGGCGGCAAGTGCCGAAAAATATTCTTGCTATTATATTTCCGGCGAAGAAGCTATAGATCAGGTGCGAATCAGAGCCAATCGTCTGGGGTTGGCGGATAGTCCGGTTAATCTGGCCAGCGCCACCGATGTCCGCAATATCATTACAACGCTTGAGAAAGTCGAGCCGAAAGTGGTGATTATCGATTCCATTCAAACCATGTATTTGGATGAAGTTGAGTCCACTCCGGGCAGCGTCGGACAAGTTCGCGCCAGCGCTTATGAGCTGGTTAAATTGGCAAAGCGCAAGGGGTTTGTGCTGTTTTTGGTCGGACACGTTACCAAGCAGGGCGAAATTGCCGGACCGCGCGTGTTGGAGCACATGGTGGATACGGTGCTTTATTTTGAAGGCGAGCGCGGACATCATTTCCGTATTTTGCGTGCGGTAAAGAACCGTTACGGCGCCACCGACGAAATCGGCGTTTTTGAAATGCAGGACAAGGGGCTGGTAGAAGTGGAAAACCCGTCGGCGCTGTTTTTGGCCGAGCGGCAGGGTAATATTTCCGGCTCGTGCGTGTTTGCGGGGATTGAAGGTTCCCGTCCGCTTTTGGTGGAAATTCAGGCTCTGGTCAGTCCGAGCGGATATTCAACTCCGAAACGGGCGGTGGTCGGTTGGGATTCCAATCGCTTATCCATGATTTTGGCGGTGCTTGAGGCACGTTGCAGTATGAACTTTAGTGCCCATGATGTATATCTTAATATTGCCGGCGGTTTGAAGATAAGCGAGCCGGCGGCGGATTTGGCGGTTGCCATGGCGGTGATTTCTTCGCTGACCAAAAAGCCTTTGCCGGCCGATATGGTGGCATTCGGCGAAATCGGTCTTTCCGGCGAAATCAGGTCGGTGACGCAAACAAATCTGCGCCTGAAGGAAGCGCAAAAACTGGGATTTTCCGGCGCAATAATTCCGCCGGTTTACGGTAAAGACAAAAAAGAAAAAGGGGCTAAGAATTATGACCTGTCGTGCTATGAAATCGGTCATGTTCAGCGCCTGATAAATTGGTTTAATTAGGAGCATAACAATGGAACAGCAACTCAATAACTTAGATGTCATTTTTCTGATTATCATCGGAATTTCATCCCTGGTCGGAATTGCCCGCGGAATGACCAAAGAATTGTTATCCATCCTCGGGTGGGTTTTGGCCGCGGCGGCACTGTTTTATCTGGTACCGTTGTTGAATCCGTTTACCGAAAAATATATTGCCTCAAAGCTGCTGTCAAACCTGGTTACCGGTATGGCAGTGCTGATTGTGTTCAGCATTATATGGGTTTTGACGGTGGATAAATTGGCATCGCTTATTCGCTCCAGTAAGTTGAGTGCCTTAGACCGCATTTTCGGTTTTGTGTTCGGAATGGCGCGCGGTGCCATTATCATTATTTTGCTTGCCTTGATGTTTTCTACGCTTATTCCGGCGGAAACACAAAAAGGTGCGTTTGCCGAATCTAAGATTTATCAGCAGGCCGCCGCTTGTGTTGAGCCGCTGAAGGCGATGATTCCGCAAAGCTGGATAGACAGCTTTAAGGCCACCAGCGAGAGCTTCGGCTTCGGTAAACCGGCTGACGAAAAGGCTAAGGCCGATGAAAAGGCCAAAGACGAAGAAAAGAGTAAGGACGAGGCTAAACCGACGGAGGGCGAAGAAAAAGCCGCCGGCGATAAGGATAAGAAGCCGAGTTTCCTCAATACGCTCGAATTTATTGATAATAACTTCGACGTTTTGCAGCAAAACGGTGAAGAATTGTTTAATCAGTTGGCGCAACCGAAAACCTCCGACGAAAAAGCCGATAAGAGCGATGATTCGGCCGCTGACGGCATTGCTTCGGATTTAGATAAAATCCTCGATGTGTTGGAAGATGTCGTGACCGACGAGCCGATGCCGGAAACTAAGCAGGATACACCTCAGATGAAAAAATCAATCCGCGAATTCAATAATCCGGAACCGGCGACCATCGAAGACGTTATTGCCAAGGAAGTGCCGGAAGAATAATCGCGCTAAAAGTGCAAAAAAAAAGTATGCCGTGTTGTCAAATGCGGCATATTTTTTGTTTGGCCGGATTTTCAGGGAAAAAACTTGTAGATTATTTTAAGGTTGATATGGCGGAATATGAACAAGCATATTATATTATCAGCGAGGTATTAAAAGATGAGAAAATTGTTGTTTTGGGGCGTTGCCGCCATTATATTTGCGTTTGGGGCGGACCAGCTCAGTAAAAGCCTGTTGGCGGCCTATGTGGCGGACGGAGAAGCCTTTTCGTTCGGCCGGTTTTTTAATTTGGTAAAAGTATGGAATACCGGCGTCAGTTTTTCGATGTTTAACAACCACGGCGATGTCGGCAGAGTACTGTTATCGGTGTTTTCTTTGGCGGTGTGTGCGTTTTTGTTGCATTGGATGCTTAAAGAAAACAATCGGCTGAAAATTGCGGCGCTCGGGTTGGTTATCGGCGGGGCGCTCGGTAATGTCGTCGACCGGGTTCGTTTTGGCGCGGTGCTTGATTTTTTGGACTTTCACATTGCCGAATATCATTGGCCGGCTTTCAATTTGGCCGATACGTTTATTTGCGTCGGTGCTTGTCTTTTGATTTTATTGGAAATATTTAAAGCAAAAACAGAAAAAACGGAGGAAAAATGAAGAAAATTTATGTTGTTATTGCCGTTGCCGCGATTTTGGCGACAAGTTCCTGCGGTTGGAGCAAGAAAAAACTCGGATTTACGCAGTCGGGACCGGACGAAACTTTGGTACAAACCAACGACCCGCTGATTTTGCCGCCGGAATTTAATGTTCGTCCGAAGAAATCGGCCGGGGCCGAAGATTTGGAAAACAGCGAGATAAAAGAAGACGATAATGAATAAATTTTTGTTTCTGCTGCTGTTGTTTATGCTCGCGGGTACGGCCGACGCCGCAATGTTTAAGGCTGAGGAATTCACGCTGGATAACGGCCTGCGGGTGGTGGTGGCAGAAAATCATAAGGCGCCGCTGGTTAAACACATGATGTGGTATCAGGTGGGGGCGGTTGATGAGTTTCGCGGCCGCGGCGGCAGTGCGCATCTTTTGGAGCATTTGCTGTTTCGCGGCACCAAAAAGGTCAGCGGCGAAGAATTTAACCGGATAATGGAAAAAAACGGCGCCGAATCAAATGCTTTTACCAGTTATGACGTTACGGTTTATCATCAATTTGCCGATGTGAGCCGCTTGGAAATTTTGATGGCGCTGGAAGCCGATCGTATGCAAAATCTCAACATCAGCGAAGAAGATTTTGAGGCCGAGCGCAAAATAGTGTTTCAGGAGCGTAAACAGGTGGTGGAGAATAATCCGGCATCGCCTTTCGGCGAAAGGGTGCGCCAGATGATGTGGGGAACGTCGCCGTACGGACAGCCGGTTACCGGTCTGCCGGAGGAAATAACCGCCTTAAAATATACCGATACGCTGGATTTTTATCACAAATATTATGCGCCGAACAACGCTATTTTGGTGATTTCCGGCGATGTTGATACAAAAACCTTGCGCCCGCTTATCGAAAAATATTACGGCGGGTTGGAGAAAAGACCGGTGGAGCGCGAAGTCCCGGCGCCGCAGAATGAAAAAATACATCAATCTCTGCAAATGAGTTTGCCGCATATCGCAACACCGCGGATTGCCCGGGCGTTTATGTTGCCGCCGCGGGAACAAATGCAGGATATGATATATGCCTACGATATTTTGGCCGAGTTTTTGGGCGGGGGTGAAACCGCCGAGCTCTATCGCGATTTGGTGTTGAGAAAGCGTCTGGCGGTGGGAGTTTCCGCCGGTTATAACTATATGACGCGCAGCAACACGGTGTTCAGAGTAAGCATGGTGCCGGATACGGATAAGGGGTTTGCGCCGGAAGCGGCGGTGCAGACGTTGAATGCGGCTATGGAGCGTGCTAAACGGGCTCTGACGGCGGAAAGATTGGCGCAAATCAAGCGTAAAATCTCGGCAAATTTGGTTTATCTTAAGGATAATCCGCAAACGGCCGCCAACTGGATAGGTTATATGCTCTCGATGGGGTTTTCGCTGGATGATGTGCAAAATTATGAAGATAAAATCAAGGCCGTTACTTTGGCGGACGTAAAACAGGCTTTTGCCGCGCTTTCCGAGACGGCGGATATGACGGCGATTTTGTTGCCGCAACAGGATGACGGAGGCAAAAATGAGTAAGTGTCGTCGTTGGTTGATATTAGGGGCGGCGGTTGTTATTGCGGCGGTTGCGGGTATAAGTTATCGGTGCGGCAGTCGTATTGATACAGACGCCATTCTGGCGCATTCGGTTTTAAAAGATAAAACTTTCGGGGTTAAGGTGCAGCAGGTCGAAGCGGACGGAATAAAGGCTTATTTGCTGGAAGAACACTCCAATCCGATTGTGGCCGTCAGTTTTATGTTTGATAACGCCGGTTCGGCATACGAGCCGGAAAATAAGCAGGGTTTGACCGCGCTGCTCTCCGAGATGTTGCTGAACGGCGCCGGTGAATATGAGGCTCTGCAGTTCAAAGATATCGGGGAAGAATACGGAATAAAGTTGGGGTTTGGTGCTTCTGACGACACTTTTGAAGGCTATCTGCAAATGCCGAAAGATAATCTGAATATGGGTGTAAAATTGCTTACGGCGGCGCTGTACCGGCCGCATTTTACGCTTGATTATATCGCCCTCGTCAAAAAGCAGCTGCAAACCGCCATTCGTAATCATACGGAACGGCCGGAAGGCGTTTTGGCCGATAAGTTCTCCGAGCTGATTTTTGCCGGACATCCGTATGCCCGTCCGGCTATCGGCAAGCCGGAAACGGTGGCCGGTTTGAACCGCGGCGATTTGCTGAATTTTATGCGGACGCATTTTACCAAAGGTAATCTGATAATCGGTATTGCCGGTGATATCAATGCCGCTGAGGCCGAGCAGTTGATACGCGATTTATTCGGGCATTTGCCGCAGCAGTTTGCCGATAATACCCTGGAAGAATACAAAATCAGCAGTTCCGGCGCCATGCATTATGTGGAACGGGCGGCACCGCAGGCAATTACCGCTTTTATAACCCGTGGTACGCATCGCAACAGCAAAGATTTTTATCCGCTGTATGTAGCAAATCATATTTTCGGCGGAGCCGGATTAAGTTCGCGTATATCTAAAGTTATACGTGAAGAAAACGGATTAACTTACGGAATTTACACATATTTATCAAATAAAAAATCTGCGGTAATGTTGGCCGGCGGTTATGCCTCAACCCCGGAGAATTTTGCCAAGGCGCATAGTCTGTTGTTGGAACAATGGCAACAAATGGCGCAAAAAGGTGTCAGCAAGGAAGAACTGCAGCAGGCTAAAGATGCGCTGATTGCGGCGCATAACCTGCGATTTGCTTCAACCGGTGGAATTGCCGATATGTTGGTGGCAATGCAACAATACAACTTAGGGGCCGATTTTTTGGAAAAACGTAATGATTATATTCGGAATTTGACCTTGGATGAGGTTAATGCCGCGGCGGCGAAATATTATGCCGCGACACCGGATTTTGTGATTATCGGGGCGCCGACAGTAACGGAAAAAGGAGAAAAGTAATGTTCGGAAAAACAACAACAAAGGCGTGGAAACAGCTGGAAAAAGTGTTTAAACACTTTGACGGTACCGAAATGAACGACTTGTTTGCCGCCGACCCGAAACGCGGCGAGCGCTATACGGAACAGCTTGAAAATATGTTGGTGGATTATTCCAAGAATCGGATAGATGACAACGTAATGGGGGCTTTGTTTGAATTGGCTCGTGAGCGCGGCTTAAAGGAAAAAATCAACGATATGTTCGGCGGCAAAAAAATCAATACCACCGAAAATCGCGCGGTGTTGCATATTGCGTTGCGTAACCGCGGCAATTCGCCGATTTACGTTGACGGGCGCGACGTAATGCCGCAAATCAATGCCACGCTCGAAAAGATAAAGGATTTTTCCGAGGCGGTGCGTTTGGGACGCTTTACCGGATATACCGGCAAAAAGCTTACCAACATCGTCAATATCGGCATCGGCGGTTCCGATTTGGGGCCGTTTATGGCTTGCGAGGCGCTGCGTCATTATTGGGCTAAGGATATTAAATGCTGGTTTATTTCCAACATAGATGGTACCGGTTGTGCCGAAGTTTTGAATAAGGTTGACCCGGAAACCACGCTGTTTATCGTGGCCTCTAAAACTTTCACCACCATCGAAACCCTGACCAATGCGCGCACTTGTCGCAAGTGGTTGGTCGATGCTTTGGGCGAACACGCGGTGGCTAAACACTTTATTGCGCTTTCTACCAACAAGGAAGAAGTCGAAAAATTCGGGATTAATCCGGAGAATATGTTTGAATTTTGGGATTTTGTCGGCGGTCGTTATTCCATGTGGTCGGCCATCGGTATGATTATCGCCATCGCCGTCGGGTTTAAGAATTTTGAGCGGATGCTTGAAGGCGCTTATGCTATGGACGAGCACTTCAAAAACAGCGAATTTAAGCATAATATTCCGGTAATTCTGGCACTTATCGGTATTTGGTATAACAATTTTTACGGCATACATCGCTACGGGGTTATTCCGTATGACCAATATTTGCAATATCTGCCGGCATATTTGCAACAGCTTGATATGGAAAGTAACGGAAAATCAGTAACTTCTGATAATAAATATGTTGATTATGCCACCGGTCCGGTGTTGTTCGGCGGTGCCGGTACCAACGTGCAACATTCGTTTTTCCAACTGTTGCACCAAGGGACGGAAATTGTGCCGATTGACTTGATTGTGCCGGCGATTTCGCATAATGAAATCGGTACGCATCAGCAGATTTTGTTGGCCAATGTTTTGGCTCAGGGCGAGGCGTTGATGCGCGGCAAAACCGAAGCGACCGCGGCGGCGGAATTGGAAGCGGCCGGCAAATCGCAGGCGGAAATCGCGCGTTTGAAGAAATATAAGAGCTTCAGCGGCAACCGCCCGAGCACGACGATTGTGCTGAAAAAAGTCGACCCGTATACTTTAGGAATGTTGGTGGCGATGTATGAGCACAAGGTGTTTACACAGGGTGTGATTTGGAACATCAATTCGTTTGACCAGTTCGGGGTGGAATTGGGTAAAAAATTGGCGCTCAATATTTTGCCGGAATTGCAGGGGACGGCACATAACGTGCAGCACGACAGTTCTACTTCAAACCTGATAAATCATATTAAAAAAATACGTAAATAGAAGGTTTTATAAATGAATATTCGTGTTTTACCTTCAAATCTGATTAACCAAATTGCGGCCGGAGAAGTTATCGAGCGGCCGGCATCGGTGTTGAAAGAATTGGTGGAAAATGCGATTGATGCCGGAGCGCACAAAATCGAGGTTACTCTGACCGGCGGCGGCAAAAATATCCTGACCGTGGTTGATGACGGGGCGGGGATGTCGCCGGAAGAACTGAATTTGGCGGTAGAGCGGCATGCTACTTCAAAATTGCCCGACGATGACCTGTTTCAAATCAATTTTTTGGGCTTTCGTGGTGAGGCTTTGCCGTCCATCGGTTCGGTGGCGCGTCTGACCATCGTATCGCGCAAAAAAGGCGCGGCGGAAGGGGCCAAAATCAGCGTCGAGGGCGGCGTAAAGAGCGCGGTGGAGCCGGCGGCCATCGGCGGCGGTACCCGAATTGAGGTGCGGGATTTGTTTTATACCACCCCGGCGCGCTTGAAGTTTTTGAAGGCGGATGCTGCGGAGGCGGCACAATGCGTCGACATGTTGCAGCGCATAGCATTGGCTAATCCGGGTGTGGCGTTTTATCTTTACAGCGACGGCAAGAAAAAGTTGGCGCTTAATGTGTGTACGGGTGAATTGCCGGAAGCACGGCGCAAGCGAATTGCCGATGTTTTGGGCGCGGAGTTTAAGGAAAATTCGGTGCCGATTACGGCGCAGAACGAATTTTGCGACATTAGCGGCTTTGTCAGCGTTCCGACCTATCACAAGGCCAATTCGCTGTCGGAGTTTTTGTTTGTGAACAACCGTCCGGTGCGTGATAAGCTGATTTTGGGCGCGATTAAAGGCGCTTATCAGGATATGATGGTGTCCGGCCGCTATCCGGTTTGTGCGATTTTCATCAGGGTTAATCCGCGCTATGTTGATGTTAACGTGCATCCGACCAAAGCGGAAGTGCGGTTTTATGACAACGGTGCGGTGCGCGGGCTGTTGGTCGGAGCAATCCGCAACGCTTTGAGTGCCGGGGCGCAACACAGCGCCGACACCGGCGGTTTGGAAAATCTGTTGCTGCGGCAAATGACGGAAGAAACCGCGCGTTTGCAAGCCTTACATCGGCAGACGACGGAATTTTCGGTGCATGATTCCGAGCCGGAGTTTGCTCGGCATAATCCTTTCGGTGCCGCCAAAAGTTCGCGTGGTGCGGTGTTGCCGGAGTTTTCCGAATGGCAGAACCGCTGTTCGGTGCGGGTGGCCGACGAGCCGACGGCGGAAACGCTGGCCAATGTCGGCGAACTCGGGCTGGCTAAGGCGCAATTTCATAACACTTACATCATTGCGCAAACCGAGGACAGCATCGTGATTGTCGACCAACATGCGGCGCATGAGCGGATTACCATGGAGCGCATGAAACAGAGTATGGCCAAACACGAGCGCTTGCCGTCGCAACTGTTGCTTATTCCGGAAGTGGTGGAACTGACCTTGGCGGAACGCGAAAATCTGCTGGAATACGCCGATACGTTTGCCTCATTGGGTCTAAGCATTGAGGCTTTCGGTACCACGGCCGTTTTGGTGCGGGAAACTCCGGCGCTTTTGGGCGATACCGACGTGCAAAATTTAATCAAAGACCTGGCGGAACAAATTTCGGAATGGGGCAGCGCTTATGCCTTAACTGATAAAATTCATCACATTTGTGCCACCATCGCTTGTCACGGTTCGGTACGGGCGGGCCGAGCGCTCAACATCGAGGAAATGAACCGTCTGCTTCGAGATATGGAACAGACCGAGCACTCCGGCCAATGCAATCACGGCCGTCCGACGTATGTGAAGGTGAGGATTTGTGATATCGAAAAACTCTTCGAAAGAAAGTAGAAAAATCCGTATAATGGTCTGCTAATCAAAGGGTTTCTCGCTTATGTACCTTTTGTTGTACACCGCGCGAGAAACCCTTTTTCTATCAGACTCATTCTCCGGATTTTATGCAGATATTCCGCGGGAAGAAAGTGGCGTGTCATTGCGAGCCGTAGGCGTGGCAATCTCAATACATCGCGTTGCAACCTCTGGGCTTATAGTCATCCCTCGACCTGTGCTGTGCATCAGGTCGTCAAGGGAACTTATTTTTGCGAAGCGCAGATTATAAATAGGAAGTGGTACTGCGTACCAAAAGGTCAGATACCTTGACTCGCAGACGCGCCGCGCTGCGAGAGGTATGACGGTAAAACCCGAGGATGCAATGCACCTAATGAGATTACCACGTCGCGGCTCTTGCTTAAATTTACTTTTTTGTTTTCCCAATAGCAAATTTAAGCTTCGGTCACTCGTTCCCATCATCTCGCTGCGGGACGCTTACGCTACCTTGCTCGCTGGGGAACTTCGCCCGTCGTCGAAAAACAACATTTTGAGGTTGTTTTTCTTCCTCCGGCCTCGTAATGGCGTGTCTTTTTCGAGGGGTTCTTTATGTTGTACAAAAAATGACTTTTTCCGCAAAAATCGCTTGCTTTTTGAGCTTTACCATGTTATGGTAAAACATATAAACTTGGGAGTAAAAAATAACGATGGGTAGTTTTTGGAAAAGCTTGTTTGGCGGCGGGCAAGATGAAGAAACCGAACAAAATGTTGTGGAAATAACGCGGAATCAGCCGGAAACCACGGCAGAAGAAAAGGTAGAAACCGCAACTCCGAGCGGTCCATATTTGCCATATGAACAGGATGGCAAAACATATAACCTTTATGAAATGCCGGACGGATTTGTGATAACAGGCAATGTGGTTTTGACTTCCAAATGTCTGACCGAATTGCCGGATTTATCAAACGTTACCGTAAAAGGCAATTTTTGGTGTGAGTACAATAATCTCACTACCTTAAAAGGGGCTCCGCAAAAAATCGGCGGAGGCTTTTATTGCGGCAATAATCAACTGACTACCTTAGAGGGAGCACCGCGAGAAGTCGGCGGAAATTTTTGGTGTCAGCGTAATAAATTAATATCTTTGGAGGGAGCACCGCAAAAAATCGCTGGCGAATTTAATTGCTTCGATAATCAACTGACTACCTTAGAGGGGATGCCTCAAGAACTCGGCGGAAATCTTTGGTGTAACCAAAATCCGCTGAAATCACTGGAATGGCTCCCACAGATGAAAGCAGGAGCGGAAATATTTTGTGATTATGGATTGGTAGCAAAATATGGTTTTGGCAGGAGTTCCGGCAACAGTTCCTGCAGCAGATTTAAGGCTGAAGAATTGTATCGCAATCCGAGATATATTGCGGAATTCGGCAACGAAGACAGAATAACGATGCTCAGGCAGAAAATCGCCGACGGCAATGAATTATCGCGAAGTGAAGAACAGGTGTTGGAGCAGGAAAAACATCGTTCCGGTTATGCGGCATTTAAAAAGCGCCTGGCCAAGAAAGAACGCGAGGAATAGGAGAGGCACGATGACAAGCTTGTTGGAACAAATAAAGAAAAAAACGGGCAGATATCTGCCGTTTGAGCAAGACGGCCAAACCTATAATCTGTACGACCTGCCTGATGGGTTTGTAATTAAGGTTGATTTGGATTTAAATCACAAGGGTTTGGAAAAACTGCCGGATTTGACCAAGGTTATCATCAAAGGAGGTCTTAACCTCTACGGTAATGAACTTACTTCGCTTAAAGGCTTGCCGCGGGAAATCGGCGGAGATTTTATTTGCTTCGGCAATAAACTCACGTCGCTCAAAGGTGCGCCGCGGAAGGTGGGCAGAGATTTTGATTGCGGCAACAATCAGCTGACAACGTTGGAGGGAGCGCCGCAGGATGTGGGCCGTAATTTCCGCTGTTTTGCCAATAAGTTGGTTAATTTGCAGGGAGCGCCGCGCAAGATTAACGGCGATTTCGATTGTATCGGCAGCGAGTTGACTTCACTCGAGGGAGGCCCGGAAGAAGTCAATGGAATCTTTTATTGTGTATCTAACAAGCTCACAAGCTTAAAGGGGGCGCCGCGCAAAGTCGACGGTAACTTTTGTTGCTACAAAAACGAGCTGACTTCGCTCGAAGGCGCGCCTAAGGAAGTCTGCGGAAGTTTTTTGTGCTACGATAATCAGCTGAAATCATTGTTCGGTATCAGCAAAGTAGGCGCCGATTGGAAAATCTTTTGCGATGATGATTTGGGCGAAAAATACGGGTTTGCCATGTCTAAAGATGCCGGCATAAATTACGAAGATTTGCTCGAAAGTCAGACCTATCAGAACGAAGTTGCACTGCACAGAATTGCTTGTAAAAGACACGGGCAAAATCGGGCCGAGGAAGATGCCAAGCGGCAGGCTAAACACAAGGCGGGATTTGCCGCTTTCAAGAAAAAAATCAATGAAGAACGCGAATAAAGGAGATTACGGTAATGGCTAATTTGTGGCAGCAAATAAAGAAGATGATGAAAGATGAGTCGGAGTTGGAACTCAGCGGGTCTGCCGGGAATTTTACCTTAAAGCAGGACGGAAAAACTTATGATTTGTATAATTTACCGGACGGCTTCGTAGTCAAAGGCAATTTGGATTTAAGCAATAAAGAGTTGGCTGAACTGCCGGATTTATCCAAAGTGGTGATTGAGGGAGATTTTCGCTGCAACGGCAATAACCTGACGTCGCTCAAAGGAGCGCCGAAAGAAGTAAGCGGAAGTTTTATTTGCTACGACAATGATCTGACTTCGCTCGAGGGGGCGCCGCAAAAAATCGGCGAGAGTTTCGAATGTTTCAGAAATCCTTTAAAATCGCTGGAGGGAGCACCGCAAGAGGTCGGTAAACATTTTATATGCAGCGGCAGTAAGCTGACGTCGCTTAAAGGTGCGCCTAAAGAAGTCGGCGGAAGTTTTGATTGCAGCAATAACGAGCTTACCACCCTGGAAGGCGGACCGCAAATCGTGGGTAAGAACTTTATCTGCACGGACAATGAACTGACCGATTTAAAAGGCGGACCGCAAAAAGTCGGCATAGATTTTGAATGTCAAAACAACAGCCTGACTTCGCTCGAAGGGATGCCGCAGGAAATTATGGGCGATTTTGATTGCAGTTTTAATCGGCTGACTTCGCTCAAAGGGGCTTCGCAAATTGTTTACGGGCATTTTGATTGCTGCCGGAACGGTATGACTTCGCTTGAGGGAGCACCTCGAGTGGTGGGCGGAAATTTCTATTGTCCGCATAATAAACTGACTTCGCTTGAAGGAGCGCCGCAAGAAGTAGGAGGACTTTTTACTTGCCATCATAATGAATTGATAACACTGGAAGGGTCGCCGCGAGAAGTCAAAGGAGATTTCGGTTGCACTCATAATCATCTGACCTCTTTAATAGGGGCACCGCAAGTGGTTGGCGGAAGTTTTGTTTGTCATTCAAATCCGGATTTAGCTTCTTTGTTCGGACTACCGAAAATGCAGGTGGACGGATTAATAGTATGCAGCAGAGGATTGATGGAAAAATATCATTGCCAGGTAAAGAAAGAGAGCGGTGTTTATTATAATATCATAGTCGGCAGCGCCAAATATAAAAGCGAGGAGGCCGCTCATAAAATTAGGCAGAAAAAACACGAGGAAAACAAAGTTACTCAGGCCAAATTCAAGGCCGGCTATGCCGCGTTCAAAAAGAAAAAAGAAGAAGAGCGCGAATAAGAACTTGGGTGAGATTTTAAGGCACAATCGGTTCGGCTGTCACGTTGCGGATAATTAGCGTTGACAAAAACCGATTTGTGTGTTATGCAGACTTTAATCCAAAATTTTTATGACTATGAGTATGGATATATTGAGAAAGGCCTTGTTAGGCGTGGTTTTGCTCGTGTTTGCAACGTTGTTAAACTGCGGGCTGATTATGATGGGGACTCCCGGATTGTTTCTGACGCTGGCGCTGATGGCAGCACTGTGTTTGTGGAGCTATTCCTTTGATTTCGGCTTTGCTCTGGACCGCTGTCTGCTGGCAATCGCCGTGGCGTGTTTCTACATCAGCAGCATCTGGTATCCGGATTTGTTGGCCGTATTGGTCAGCGGTGCCGCGTTGGCGGTAGAATTACTGAGGTTCCCGAGACGAGATCTGGCTCTGTATTTATCGGTTGCGGTGCTTTATGTCCTCTCAGCGGATATCGCCTTCTATTTTATGGGCGACCCGGTGTTGGAGTGGAGCGATGCGGCGCTTGTGTTGACAGCCGTCGTAATACCGGTGATGGGGCTTTACATCGATTACCAAGAAAAAAGGAGTGCTTAAAAGTACTCCTTTTTTTGTGCTTAATTTGAATTTACAAAAAAGACTTGCCAAACCCAAAAATCAGATATATACTTGGACAAAATTCAATTATCTAGATATATGAAAAAGCTATTATTTATCGCACTGAGTGCGATGTTCTGCGTTTCGGTGAATGCGCAGAACGAAGACGGTGTTGCTGTTGAAAATACCGCAACAAGTGTGTCATCAGCCAGTTCGCAGTTGGAAGAGCAGCTGAATGAGCTTGCGGCTCTGATTGAGGCGTATCGAGAGATGAGCCTGAAAGTGGATTCCGCTGCCGCCGACACGACTGCCGCCAAGGGCTACGTGCCTATCCGCGGTAAGAGTAAGTTTATGCGCAGAAATTTTTTCTACCAGACCCTGGATATCAGTACCTCATTGGCGACCGATAACGACCCGGACCTGCCCGAACAAACATCTAACGGCCAGGATATCGACGAGAACCAGCTGAATTCGCCGACCTCGTTTGCTTTGAACTTCGGTTGCTCGTGGACGTTTGTCCCCGGACACGAGGAGGGCGATATGCTGAAGTTGAATCCGCTGGGTTTTGCATACAGCTGCGGAGTTATGGCAATGTTCAGCAAACAGGATAAGTACGGCACGGTTTGCAGTTTCTTGCTCAAAGGCGGTATCGAAACGGGCAACGGTCATGCCATGGGTGTCGGAGCGGATATCATGGGCGGTTACGGTAAATCAACCGGTGATACCTACAAAATCGTGTATGAGGAACATGACGCTGATAGACTGGCTACTCCCTACACGGAATGGTGTTGGCAGTACGGTGCACAAATCTGGTTTAGAAATAACCTGCTCAGCACGGCGGTTAAAAATTCTGAAATGCTGATTTACGCGCGATTTGTTCGCTCGGTGAATCCTCACAGCACCAGCACCTACACTTCGGATACTCTTTCGTACGACGATTTCTGGAAGGGTGAGAACTGGAGTTTCGGTGTAACATTCAGGCACAGATTCTGAAATAAAAAAGGCGTTGCTCATGATAGGGCAACGCTTTTTTTTACTTGCTTTTCAAATTGAGTTTTGAAAACTTCAATTCATATACCGGGTATACGGCTTGCGGGACGGTGGCATATTCTTTTTGAACGGCTATTCGGTCCGGCATAAACACGGCAATGTTGGCGCTGACCGTATCGGCATCTTGGCCGATTTGGGCAGTTGTTGACAACCAAAATCCGCCGACGGCACCGGCTTCACGCAGCGCGGGAACGATTTGCGGCAGGTTGGGCTCAAGTGCCTTCAGCTCGTTTACGGTGAGCATAAAAGCCTGCAGCTTGTCAACAAAAGCGTCATTGTAATCAAGACAATATTGAGCCGCATCAACCGAAGCGCCAGGCACATCATCGGCCATCTGCCGGATGAAATGAGTTGCGTTCAAGCCGCTCAACAAGCCGACGGTGTCAATGTCAAAGCCTTGCGAACAGAAGGGGAGAAGAGCCTTGTGCAAGCACATCATCAGCATCGTTTCGCGATCCGGATATGTGGCAAGTACCAGAGCACTGCATTGTCCTTCGGTGTAAGTCGAGCTGACCTTACCGTCGTTATACAGAAACATTCCCGGCTCGATTTCCTTAAAGGAAGTAACGAACACGGTTTCCTTTTGTCTTTGTGCCAGAGCGGTCTGAATTTCCTTCAAATCAACCAGACCGTTGGCTACCCAGTCAATGACTACCTCCTGAGGTGTCATTTCCAACTTCTCCAAAAGAGAAGCAATCTTTTCCATTTTATTCTTCATAATTTCTAAATAATTCTACAAACGCTGAATATAATAGCATTATACCGCATTTGCTGTCAATCAAAAAAGTGCTTGACACGGCAATTTTTTGTGGTAATAAGGTAACGTGTTATTGAATAGTTTATATATTATTGTGTCGTGAGATACAAAGGTTCGCAGATTTTTAGTTGACAATGTCGTGAGACACTTTCCTCCTTTTGGGGCGGCAGTTGTGAAACTCCCGTTTTTAAAGGTTTGGTTTTTCATGGTATTAAAGTTTAAAGTGAGACTTAAAAGTATAGCGATACTTTAATCCCCGCGGTTTTTGTTTTTCGGCCGCGGGGATATTTCTTTTTAAAGGTCAAGTTGATTATACGACTTTATCAAATTCCTTTTTCAGCGGGCGTTCAAACAGGCTGCGGATGGTTGATTGAATATCGGCGCCCTCAAACACCACCTTGTATAAGGCCTGGCAAATCGGCATTTCCAAGTTCTCCCGGTCGGCAATGGCTTTAACCGCCTTCAGCGTGCCCACACCTTCGGCCGACTTTTGATAAGCTTCGCCTTTGGCCAACAATTCGCCATACATACGATTATGGCTGTTGCGCGAAAACAGCGTCGCTTCATAATCGCCCAAGTGGGCCAAACCGTAAACCGACGAAGGATTGCCACCCTTATGAGCAATTAATCTGCCGACTTCAATCGGAGCGCGTGTCATCAGAGCACCTTTTAAGCCGTACCAATTCAAGCCGTCCAAAATGCCGGCGGCAATGCCGATAACGTTTTTGAGAGCCGCACCGACCTGGTTGCCGATAATATCCGTACCGTAATAAAAACGAATCAGGTTGCTCGACATCAGCTTAATCACGCGGTCTTGCGTTTCCGGCTCGTAGCTGTCGATAACCGCGGCCGACGGCACGTTTTTCATATAATCTTCAACGTGTCCCGGGCCGCCCAAGGTTGCCACATGAACTTTCTGCTTCATTTCGGAGAGGAACACGTCAACCAAAATTTCCGCCGACGGTTCTTCCAGCCCCTTCATGGCCAGCAAAAAGGTTTTGCCCTCAACATTATATTCGCTGATTTGTTTGGCCAGGCCGCGCAAGCCTTGGCAGTTGATGGAGATGATGATGAAATCGTTTTGCAAGGTTTCGGCCATACTGGTAGTTAAATACATATTGTCGCTCAAGCTTAAATATTCGTTTTTACGCTCGCTCTTCAATTCTTCATAAGTGGGAGAATCGTTCAGTCCGTAAAGCAGAACCGACTCAACCGCAGTGCGATTGGCCATATACCAGCCCAAAAATGTTCCCCAACGACCGCAGCCGATAACCGAAATTTGCTTCATTTCACACCTCACAAAATAGTTTCTTTGTCTCATTATGAAATAAAAGCACGGGATAGACAACGGAAATTATAAAAAATTCACAGATTACTTTTTATGGAAAAAACTTTTATTATGCAACTGTCCGCGCACGGTTTGAATGTAGTTGTAATTGCAGAACGAAGCATAAGCTTTGTCGTAGCTGTCGGAACCGAAAGTATAGAAAACTTTGTTGGCAACGTTGCGAATGGCCGAATCGATGGTTTCAAACGCCGTATTATAATCGGCGTCGAAATTGTTGCGTTTTTTCTTTTGAACTATGTCGTGGTAGGCGGCAATCACTTCCAGAGTTTTGTTGGCAAAATCGTGGTCGCCTTTTTCCGCAAAGAAGTGCATTATCTTTACGGTTGTTTGGTAAAAGCATTTATTTATTAAAATATTTCTTTGTTTTGTATTATTACCGTCAACAATCATTTTAACCGAGTTTCTCCGTCAAAAATCGCTTAGAGAATAACATATCTTGAAACAAATATCAAGTGTTAAATTTTATAAAAACGACAGAGGGTAGCCAGAATTATTTGGTCTTTTTATTTTTGTTTTTCAGACGCCAAGACAAAGCGCGGTTCGGATTATTGGCAAGATTAGGTGCTTTTTTCGGTTGCGGTGTTTTATCAACCACCGTGATATTGCCGCGGCGTTCCTGATTCATTTTATCGAGCTGACGCGCCTTTTGCAACTCGGTCTGATTACTTAATTCGATGCCTTCCGCCGGTTTGAGCAAATCATCCATATATTGACGCAAACGAGGTAAATTCAAATGCGGAACGGTCAGATTATTGAACTTGTTTTTCTGCTCTTTGCGATAGTCAATCATCTGCTGTTGCGCCTTGATATTTTCCTGTAGCGTTTCTTTATCAAAAATAAAGCTGCGGAAATCAATCATCGCCTTAATTCCGGATTTAGCCATAATCGCAAAAGAAAGAGCACGTCCCATATAGCCGGAGATGCGGTTATTTTCGGTAATCAACAGGTGCTGCGGCACATATTTAGTGCGGTGCGTGATGTTTTGGTTCATCCGAATCTGACCGTTGCGATCAACGTTGTTTTCGTTCATGTGAATCAAATCGTGGAAATCTTTATTAATCAGCACGATATGCTTGTTGATTTCCGTAAACGGCTTGCCGGTAACTTTTTCAAAATAAGCGATGTTGCTCAGCGCAAAATTATGGTGACCGTTAAAGTCTCTGTTGGCGCGGCCGGCCCGCATATCGGCAATTACGCTTTCCGCAGCCGCTTCGGCTTCGGCAGCGACCTTCTTTTGAATTTTGACATCGCTTTTCTTTTGGGCAACACCGTCGTTTACCAGCTGCATGGTGAATTTTTGCTGATAATAACTTTGCAACGACTTGCGCAATTCCGCTTCGTTATTTGCCACCAGTTCTTTGAAGTAGCGGCATTTGTCGGACGGAACGGCCAGGCCTTCGTTATCGGCAAACGATTTGGTGCGGGAGGCAACGGAATGGTTCAGTAAATACGCAACGTCGGCATAGGTAAATTCGGCAACTTTTTGCGGCGGAATATCCATGGCGCAAATTTTCTTGGACAGGGTTTCTTCCAACTGCGCAAATTGCGGAACCTGCTTGCAGATATTCCAAACTTTGGATTGGGACAAATCATAATCTTCCGGTTTGTAATGCTTTGAGGTGTAATCGGCGATTTTCTGCTTCATTTCTTCCGAGGCATTCGGGTTGACAAGGTGTTCTCTTATCAGCAGAATCTCCTGCATAAACGGCGATAAACGCTTTTTCGGCTGGTTGGCAATCATACCGTCCCAGGCCGCCCGCATAACTCTGGATTTTACAAAATCGGTTTCTTGCAAATCAAGCGAAACGCGCTTGGCTTCGTCTATTGCCGCGGCCAATTTGCTCTTATCCGGCGCACTCAAAAAATCATCCATCTGCGCTTTTAAGGCAGCGGCTTCCGTCGGGTTAAATTCGTGCAGATTTTTGCACAAGTCCATAAATACCGGAAGTTTGGTATTATAAAAATTATCCGGAGTATTACCGAGGATATCCTGCTTCATCTCGTCCAAATGATTTACGAATTCGGATTCATACGGCGGCTCCTGATACCATACCACCTGCATGCCGTTACTGTCGAGAAAATCGCTGAATTCCTGTGTGCTCTTGGCAAACGAAACGTTTTTGTTTTTCTGGGTTTGCAAAACGTTTTCGATGTTGCGGATAAAGCCGTTGCGGAAGGTACGCGATTTTTCTTCGGTGGTGCGGAAGTCAAACACCTGGCGACCCTGCGCCTTGCGGGCAATAAAGAACTGCATTTTGCGAATAAAATCGAGCGAAATGCTTAAGTTGCGATTAATCAGGCTGTTACCGCCCTTGCTGGCCGCATCTTCCTTGTGCCTTTTTTCAATAAAGGCATCGATTTTTTGTAAAAAGGCATCCAGACGCCCGGCGTGTGCTTCATCCATGGTAAAAGAAAGCGGATTGATGATTTGGTTGGTTTCCATATTTTTGGTATCAATCTGGATGAAGTCGTCGTTGATGACGAAATTCGGTGCGGCGTCGGCCGGTTGCGGAAATTCGCTGTTCATAAAATAAGGGAAAATGTCGCGGATTTCCTGGCGCAGCCCCGCAACTTCGACATTATCTTCCAGCTTGTTGCGTTCGTTTTGCCATTGATTCAAATCGCGATATATCGAGTTAAGCGCGTAAACATACGAGATTTCGCGAGTCGGTCTGTCCGATTCGTTATAACTGGCGCCACCGTTAAGGGTGGTTTGGTTTTTCCAAGCCTCGTTCAAAACACCGGAATAATTGAGTAAAGCCGGCGAGCAGGCAAGATTAATCCCGGCCTCCGGCAAATCGTCAATAGTTTGATATCTCGTGTCAACTGCCATATTACGTTCCTTAATTTAGGACAGTATAACAGATATTTTTTGTAATGTCTACAATTTTGTCAAAAAAAACTCCCGTTTGAGCGGGAGTTTGGCAGGTATTTTGAAAAATTTGACCGATTATTCGGCAGCGCAAGCGCAATCTGCGGTGTTATAATCCAGATGCGATACGGCCTTTTCTTCGGTAAAGCACTTACGGGAGTAATATTCTGACTTTTTACCTTTATTGAATTCGGAAACCGGACGATGATAACCCATCACGCGCGTCCAAATTTCACACGGTTGGCGTTCGGCGTCGGTTAAAGCAATATCATTAAAGTTGATAACAGTCATTTTTATTCTCCTTATTTAAGTGTTAACATTGTTTTGCTGATTCTGATGTATACTATATATAGTGTTAACAAAAAGTAAATAAACAATATATAGTATTTAATATTTATGTGCATGAGTGAAAAATAATACTAAGATTCATATAGTTAGGAGAATAAAAAAATTTTATTTTTTTCGGGAGAGCAAATTTTCCGGAAGAGGCGAATCGGGCGGATTTTTATTTTTATACGGCTCGGGGGCGATAATACGGGGCTGCCGGACGGATTCGGTTAATTTTGTAATATTTTAACCGCTGCAGATTGCATTTGCAAAAATCGCTTCCTATATACTTTGGTATAAGGAGTGTGAGAAAAATGAATTTAGAAAAATATACAGACAGAAGTCGCGGCTTTTTGGAAGAAGCGCAAAAAACGGCGGTGCGGCACAATAACCCTTATCTGCTTCCGGCACACCTGCTTAAGGTAATGCTCGAAGACGAGGAGGGGATGGCAACGCACTTAATCGGGCAAGCCGGCGCCGATGTTAATGCGGTGCGGGCGGCGGTGGAGCAGGAGCTCGCCAAGCAACCGAGTGTTGAAGGGCAAAACGTGCAGCTTAACATGTCGCAGGATTTTATGCGAATGCTCGACTCGGCCGAACAAATGGCGCAGAAAGCCAAAGATGCCTTTGTCAGCGTCGAACGCTTATTGCAGGCGGCGCTGTTGCAAAAAAATTACGGAGTTGATCCGCAACGGCTTAATCAGGCAATAAATCAGTTGCGTCAGGGACGGACGGCCGATTCGGCCACGGCAGAGGATGGTTTTCAGGCTCTGAAACGCTTTGCCGTTGATTTTACCGAGCGGGCGGCACAGGGCAAGAACGACCCGATTGTCGGGCGTGATGAGGAAATCCGTCGCACCATTCAGGTATTGTCGCGGCGCACCAAAAACAACCCGATTCTCATCGGCGAGCCTGGTGTCGGTAAAACCGCCATTGTCGAGGGTTTGGCGCAACGTATTGTTAACGGCGATGTGCCGGATTCTTTGGCGCATAAGCGACTGATGGCGCTTGATATGGGCGCGCTGATTGCCGGTGCCAAGTTTCGCGGCGAGTTTGAGGAACGCTTAAAGTCGGTGTTGCAGGAAGTGCAGGCCGCCAACGGGCAGGTGATTTTGTTTATCGATGAAATGCATACGGTGGTCGGGGCCGGTGCGGCCGAGGGTTCGATGGATGCATCTAACCTTTTGAAGCCGGCATTGGCGCGCGGCGAGTTGCATTGTATCGGGGCGACAACCTTGAAAGAATATCAAAAATACATTGAAAAAGATGCGGCGTTTGCGCGGCGTTTTCAACCGGTGTATGTCGGCGAAACCGATGTGGAAGATACCGTTTCGATTTTGCGCGGCATTAAGGAAAAGTATGAATTGCACCACGGCGTGCGTATTGCCGATTCGGCTTTGGTGGCGGCGGCAGTGATGTCGAATCGCTATATTTCCGATCGTTTTCTGCCGGATAAAGCCATCGATTTGGTGGATGAGGCGGCGAGCAAGCTCAAAATGGCACTCGACTCCAAGCCGGAGGAACTTGATGAAATCGACCGCAAGCTGATTCAGCTTAAAATCGAGCGCGAGGCTTTGCGCAAAGAAACCGATGAGGCTTCGCAGGAGCGCTTGCAGAAGATTATGACTGATATTGCCGATTTGGAGAAGCAATCGGCGGAGAAAACCGAAGAATGGAACGCGCGCAAAAGCAGTTTGAACGAAACCAACGTTTTGCGCGAAAAGTTGGACAGCGCCCGTATTCAGATGGAGCAGGCGTTGCGCAACGGCGAATTTGAAAAAGCCGGCGAATTGCAATATAAGGAAATTCCGGACTTGGAAAAACGTCTGCAAAACATTCGCGAACAGAACAATATGCAGTCTTCGGTGGAAACGGTAACGCCGGATATGATTGCCTCGGTGGTTTCCAAATGGACCGGTATTCCGGTGGATAAACTGGTGGGGAGCGAACGCGATAAGTTGCTGAATTTGGAAAATAATTTAGCATTGCGTGTAGTCGGACAAGACCATGCCTTGAAAGCGGTGGCCGATGCCGTACGTCGTTCGCGTGCCGGCTTAAAAGATCCGAATCGGCCGATAGGTTCGTTTTTGTTCTTAGGTCCGACCGGTGTCGGCAAAACCGAGCTGGCAAAAGCTTTGGCCGAATTTTTGTTTGACGAGGACAATGCCTATATCCGGATTGATATGTCGGAATATATGGAAAAGCATTCGGTGGCGCGTTTAATCGGTGCTCCTCCGGGCTATGTCGGCTATGACGAAGGCGGAGTTTTGACCGAAGCGGTCAGACGTCGGCCTTATCAGGTGATTTTGTTTGATGAAGTGGAGAAGGCGCATCCGGACGTATTCAACCTGTTGTTGCAGGTATTGGATGAAGGCCGCCTGACCGATGGTAAGGGGCGCACGGTTGACTTCAAAAACACCTTTATTATCCTGACGTCTAACCTGATTACCGAGCCGACCGAGGACTATATGCCGATTTTGCGGCAGTATTTCAAGCCGGAGTTTTTGAACCGCTTGGATGAAATCTTGGTGTTTAATTCTCTTAAAAAAGAAGACATTCGCCGCATTTTGGATATTCAGATTGCGCGGTTGCAAAAGCGTTTGAGCGAGCGCCATATCACGATTGAACTTGATGACAAGGCGCATGATTGGTTCGCCGAAAACGGTTACAGCCCGGAATTCGGGGCGCGGCCGTTGAAGCGCACAATTGTACAGGAACTGGAAAATCCGCTGTCGATTATGTTGCTTGACGGCGAAATCGGCGATGGAGCCACGGTAAAAGTGACAACAGATGCCGATAATCACATTGTGCTGAAAAACACGCATAAGGATATTAAGTATAATTAAGCGTGTTGCCATAATAAAAAAGGCGGGAGAATAAATCTTCCGCCTTTTTTGTGGAACAGAATGCCTCAGCGAGACATTTTATTGCCTATCATTTGGTTCATCATGGCCTTCTGTTGATCTCTCTGGGCCAATGCTTTAGAAAAGGCGGAATCCGGATTGCCGTATTCTTTATTGGCGGAGATAACAGCCTCTTCAATATGCGGGTCGTTCATCTTTAAAACCTGTCCGTCCGGCATCATGGCATAAAAACTGAGATTGCCTTTTTCATCAACCACGCCGCTCATCTTTACCGAATCTGGCAACAAAACCGCTACGCCGTTATCGCCACAAACAATCGAGGAGCTTCCGTCGTTTTGCGGCATTTTCAAATCTCCGGTCAGACCCATAGCTTCCGCTTGTCCGAAAAGATAAGGGTCAAAGTCTTTGGTGCCGCCGGTATTGACCGTGTCGATACTTTGTACTTCAACGGTGTTACCGTGAGCGTGATCCACAAACTCATCGTATGCCGTATCCAATTTTTGCTGATACGCGGCATGGTCGTCGATAATCTGTTGCTTAGTCTCGTCATATCTGTCTTGTACGTTATCCGCAAACGATTCGTTACCGGCCTTAGCTTCGTTGCTGAACGAATCCATCTCGGCGTTTATATCGGCATTATTTGCACTGAAGTCCTGGTTGACCGTATTGACAAAGCTTTGATAATCATTACCCATTCTGGATTTAAGTTTATCACGCAAAGGTTCTTTTCCCATAGATTTACTCCTTATTTTCTGTTAATACGGTCATGATACAGCACTTTGGATATTTTGTCAAGTTTTGTTTCTCGTTTTATTAAAAGTGCGATAAATAATGTTCGGCTCTCTTAGAATTTATTTTTATCGATTTCCTTGAAGTAGGCTACCGTTTCGCTTTCGAGCTTGACGGTGGCGGCATCGTCGCAGGCGATAATGGCGTGCGGATGTTGCTGCAATATGCTTATCGGCCAAGCGTGAGTTATACCTCCTTCAATAGCATTTTTGAGCGCATTGGCTTTTTCGGCACCGGTCGCCATAATCATCACTTCTTCGGCATCCATCATGGTAGAAATACCGATGGTCAGCACCAGCGGCGGCACCTTGGAAATGTCGTTGTCAAAAAAGCGGGAGTTGGCTTTTAAGGTACTCGGAGTCAGCATTTTGGCACGGGTACGGGAACACAGCGAAGAATACGGCTCGTTAAAGGCAATATGGCCGTCAACGCCGACACCGCCGATAAACAGATTGACCCCGCCGTATTTTTTGATATTGGCTTCATAAGCGGCACATTCTTTGGCATAATCTTTGGTCAGGCCGTCCAAAAAATAAACGTGTTCTTTTTTGATGTTGATGTATTTGAGGAATTTATCCCATAAATAATATTGAAAACCGTGCTCGTCGCCGGCACCGATGCCGATATATTCGCCCATGCCGAAAAATACGACGTTTTCAAACGAAACTTTGCCTTCTTTATAATATTGCGCCAGATGTTTGAACATACCGAGCGGGGTTGAGCCCGACGGCAGACCCAGCACAAACAGCCGCTTCGGCGAAGGATGATGCTTGTTGATGCGATAGACCACATAATCGGCGGCCCAACGTGAAAGTTCTTCATAATCTTTTTTGATGACAACACGCATTTTGATTCTCCTTATTAATAGTGCGGCGGCGGGGTTTCTTCGGCCAAAGGCTTAACCACATCCTGGTTGATATTATTTTTCAGCCACTCGTTTTGTTTTTGCAAATGGCTGATTATTTTGCCCTGTTTAATCAGCATTTCGCTCAAATCGTCGATGGCTTTCTGTTGATTATCGAGAGCCATTTCAATAGCAACAAGGCGTTCCGTTATTTCTTGTTCGCTCATTATTTTTTCTCCGGGTTGGAAACAGACATTTTGTTGATGTATTCGGAAAGTTTATCTTCGCCGATTATGCCGATGTTTAAGGTTTTGAGGCGGTTGACAAGGTGTATTCTTTCGGCTTCGGAAAGTTCTTCTTTGTTGCCGTCGGCATCGGTACGCGTGAATTTTATGCCGTAGCCGTCCTCGGATACTTCCAAAGTGACGCGGCCGTTCTCATCGTATTCGCGATACTCGTTGCCGGACCAAGCACCGTTTTTGAGCATTTTCTCGGTTTTTTTATTGCCGTTGGGATAATACGTCGTCAGCAACCCGTTGATTTTATCGTTTTTGTAAAACATGGTAAAAGCGGTTTTGCCGTCTTCGTAATATCCGGTTACTTTGCCGTCGGCGACACCGTTGACGAAAGGTACTTGCATCAAGAGTTTTCCGTTGTCGTAATAGGTGGAAATCACGCCGTCTATCACTCCTTTGTCATACTTGGTTTGCGTAATGACACCGCCTTTTTCGTTATATTCTTTGTAAATGCCGTTATAAACGCCGTCCGCCATGGTTGTTTCAATATGAATATTGCCGCTTTGCGGATAATAGGTTTTCAGCGGTCCGCTCGGTTCGCCTTTAACGTAATTAAGCTCGGCCTGCAGCGAACCGTCCGGATTATAAACCGTAAGTTTTCCTGTCAGATTTTCCTTTACCGCTCTGCCGTCGGCATCATAATAAAGCTCTGAAGGCTGTTTGCCGGCGGTAGGGGTTTCCAAATTATATTTAACGTTGCCGGAAGGATAATAGCCGGTAACTTTTCCCTGATAAACACCGTCGCTGTACGCCACTTCCTGCATAATGTTGCCGGATTTATCCAAATCTTCAATAATTCCCGATATTTTGCCGTCGCGATACGGGATAATCGTGCCGACCTGCTTGCCGCCCTTTTGATAAAGACGCGCCGTGCCGTTGACGATATTTTCAAGGTATTGTGCCTCAAAAATTTTCATGCCGTTGCTGTCGTAGTTGACCACAAAATTGCTGAGTTGTCCGTCGGAGAAAACCATGGTGCGTTTGATTTTGCCGTTTTCGTAATATTCGGTGGCCGGTCCGTCCGGTTTGCCGTCGCGATACAAATAATCGTGTTTCGGACGGCCGTTTTTATAATATTCCATCTCATGGCCTTCAATCAGCCCGTCGACAAATTCTGCCTCGGCCATTCTTTCGCCGGTTTCGTAATAACGCACGGTTTTGCCGTTGATTTTACCGTCTTGATACGGAATTACTGCATAAGGTTTGCCGTTGGGATAATTGAGGGTGAGCGGGCCGTTGACAATATCGTTGACATAGGTGGCCGAAGTCAGCAAAACGCCTTTGTCGTTGAATTTTTTATATTCTCCCTGTTTAATGCCATCGACAAAGTTGTATTGTTCTCTGACTTTGCCGTTGGGCCAATAGGTGGTGGCAACGCCGTTTATTTTGCCTTTTTGATATTCGGCGCTGGCGAGCAATACACCCTGTTCGCTGTAAGTGCGTTGCGGGCCGTCCAACACGTCGTTTATATATTGCGAAGTTTGGAACAACTCGCCGTTTTCATAAAAGAGTTGCTCCAAGCCGTCTTCTTTGCCGTGAGAAAATGAGGTTTCGCGGCGAATCTTGCGGTTTTCGTAAAATTCCTGCATTTTGCCGTGCAGCCGGCCGTCTTCGTCAAAATAAAACTCGGCCTTTACTTTGCCGCTCGGGTAATAAGCGATTTCTTTTTCATGCTGTTTGTTGTTGACAAAGGTGGTTTCGCTGACCAAAATGCCGTTCTTGTCATAAGATTTGGCCGGTCCGTTCAGCATATCGTCGACATAGGTGTAGGTTTTTTCGAGCTGGCCGTTTTTGTAATAAGTTTTGGTTTCGCCCTCGCGTTTGCCGTGCACATAGTTTACTTCGGAATGCAACGAGCCGTCGGCATAATAGTAAAAAGCCTTGCCCTGGCGTTCTCCGTTAACATAATTGGTCTCGCTGCGAACCGCACCGTTGGAAAAATAGGTTTTCTCCAAGCCGTCGGTATGTTTGACGGTATAGCTGTTATTTACATCCACGGCTTCTTTTTGCAGTTGTTCGTGGTCAATTCGCGGATGCCAATCCGTTTTTACGACAATGAAAAACACCGCCATAACGGCTATCAATGTAAGCAGACGACCTTTGTTCATAATTTTTTCTCCGTTGCGAGTAATCGGTTTGTGATGAAGTTAGCACGAATTTTTATATTCTTCAAGCGCTTTGATGTAAATTAACAGC
>JAEEGL013451055.1_pt1 | contig 41117 bp, 57 predicted proteins | sample 9134231 | NCBI WGS metagenome assembly JAEEGL01 (sample SAMN16246548, study PRJNA631951) | gut metagenome | biome: gut microbiome; feature: rumen; material: fiber-attached | host: Bos | place: Iran: Karaj | collected 2018-10
CGAAAACCAAACACCCGAAAACGAAAAACCAAACGAAAACCAAACACCCGAAAACGAAAAACCAAACGAAAACCAAACACCCGAAAACGAAAAACCAAACGAAAACCAAACACCCGAAAACGAAAAACCAAACGAAAACCCTAAAATACAAATACAAATACAAAAACAAATACAAATACAAAAGGAAAATGATATTGTGTGTAAAAAGGAAACCGAAACCAAAGTTTCGGATAACACACACAAGGAAATTTTTTCTTCATTTTTTTCGATAGTCAAGGATTACGAAGTTAAAGGCTACAAGAATGGCGAAGAATACGCCAAATTCTTGGCGGACGATTTCATCAACTACAACCACGACAAACAGCCGAGTTTTTGGCAAGACAACTATTGGCAGCGTTACGTGGTACAATTTATCGAACACGATTTACAAAAACAAGAAAAGAGAGAAAGTTCCGCCAAAGAGAGAAAGAAATTCTCCTATCAGGAATTTTGCGCACTGACAACTCCTCCGACAAAAAAATACGATGCAACCGATTTTGAAACAATCACCGATGACAAAGGTAAGCGTTGGTGGATTTTAAAACAATGACACTATGAGCAACTTAACATACCGCCTATACCGGGCATTATGGCACTTTTTGCCGTGGGCAATCAAAGTGCGCATTATGAACAAAATTTTACAACAATACTAACAAAAGATTGAAAATGAACAAATTACTTACAACCATCATAGTACTTTTGGCGTTGCATCTGTGGTACTGCAATGCCGACCTTCTTATCCTGAGCCGTGAGATGGCTCTCCCCGAAGGTCAGTCGTTATCCGTATTCACCTATACGGTACTTATCCTTTTTGCTCTGAGTTATAGCGTTTTATCCGCTGTTTCAGTTGTAAAAATGCAGAAATACGTCTATGTTGGCGTATTCTCCCTCTTGGACGGTATTGCCGTCTATATGAGAATAAACATCGACCAACCGTATTTTTTGTATATTGTATCAGGCTTTTATGCTATTTACACCGCCTACATAATTACCGTAGTTTGGCTGATGAATAGGGATAAGGTAGCAAAAGAGGGAATGGATGAGACACTCTCCCCTATGGCTATCTCGCCCGAACAATCAAAAATTACCGGTCCCGACAAAGATATTCTAATATCTTGCAAACGAAGGATAGCAGGTAGCCACAATAATCCTGCAATGATCGAAAAAGTAATAATGCAAGCACCTGAGCCGATAAAGCAAGAACTTAAATCTTGTTATGGTAAATTTTTAGACAAATCATCCAATCAACAGCAAATACAATGGAACTAAACAAAATATACAACTCGGATAACGTAGAAGGCTTAAAAAAATTACCGCCAACCTGCATAGATTTGGTGGTAACATCTCCGCCTTATGACGGTTTGAGAAAATATAACGGTTTTTCTTATGATGTAGACGCTTTGATTGGAGAATTAAAGCGCACCGTAAAAGACAACGGAGTAATCGTATGGATAACTTCCGACCAAACCATACAAGGTGGTGAAACTTTAACAAGTTTTCATACGGTTGACAAGTTTGTGGCATCAGGCTTTAAACTTTACGACACAATGATTTGGTTAAAACCTTCGCCCCAAGCACCAACCGAAGGACGTTATTATGATGTTTTTGAGTATATGTTTATCATTTGTAAGGGTAACAAGCCCAAAACGATAAATTTCATTACGGACAAAAGAAATATCTCCTTCGGCAAAAAACACCCAAAAGAAACCCGGTCCAATAAAGAGGATAGAAAGATCAAAGAAGGTTCTCGTTGTGTTGCAGAATTTAGTCGCAGAAACAACGTGTGGGAATGTTCCCGTGGCGTAAGCCTAACTTCTCACCCTGCCGTTTTTCCCGAAAAATTGGTAAAAGACCATATTTACTCTTGGAGTAATCTGGGCGATGTTGTTTGCGACCCTTTTTTGGGTTCAGGTACAACAGCATTAGTTGCAAGAGATATGAATCGCAACTATCTTGGATATGAAATTTCTTTTGAATATTACAATATTGCAAAAAACAGATTGAGATTAGAACAACTATCATTATTCTGATATGAATTAATCCTAAAAAATGGAGACAACAAATAAAACAAAAGAACTTGTACTGAAACAAGTTGACAGCATTATAGATACTTATAAGCCCGAAAAAAGCGACAAATTCTTTGTACACGATGTGCAATGTTGCCTTCTTACCGTTGGCTCAGGTTTTTGTATCGAAGAATACTACTATTTTGAAGATGAGCAAGTCAAAGAACGACTACACAATGCCTTTTTCAAAGAGGCAGCGTATTTCAAGCAACACTGCGGCTATTATTGCTCGTCTGATAAGATACAATCACGGCTAAAACTTCTCAGGAATAGAGTAGAAAAAATACTAACACCGAAACAAACTCAGACAGAACGTAATGCCGAGTTTCAGAATACGGTTATATCCCTCTTAACCCAAATATTAGAATTAATAAAAAAATGACAAACAAATATGGGAGAAAAATTTAATAATCTTGGAATCGCAATAATGTTGCCGCCAACACCCGACGGCAATATGATAATCAAACCTTTTGAATTGCCGAAAGAAGCGACAACTGATTTAAAAATAAATGATACGTACAATGTTGTAATCGAAGATGCGGTAATATTGGACTAACTACATAAAATAACCTCTATGGTAATAATTATGCAAATAATTAACGGGAATAATAAACATAAATCTAAATAATTATGGACTTCGTAAATCTTAAAAAACAACTCCGTATTAACGGCATACCTTTGTCCAAATTCGCAAAGATGATAGATATGAACCCGACATCAATATCTATGATGTTCAAACGTGGTAGTTGCAGAGGAAGTACACTTGAAAAAATTCAAAAGGTTCTCAAAGAACTAAATTTGAGTGTCGCCACAAAAGAGGATATTACAATATTCCTCAAAAACGGTAACTTTATGAACGTAGACAGCATATCAGGTTGCATTTATTGTGGCAAATGGCATTACAAGTGCGTCAAAGGCAAAGCAATTTTTTATGTTCCGTTTCACTCATTAGAGTACACACATCACGAAACATTTGACGATGAAGAAGAAGAAAAATGCCCTACACCGTAAGAAACGGCATAAGGCACAAAAAATTGATTGATTGATTTTGCAGCAAAGGTAGGTAATAATTTTTAATCAATCAAAATATTATGATAAGATTTTCATTCGACAAGGAAAATAATTTGAAACCTCAGCGCATACGCAAGAGCGAACTTGCCGCAATTTACGGTGTTTCGCTGCGAACTTTACGGTATGAACTATCAAACCGTATCTACATAGAACCTCGCAAATGGTTCTATTCAAGGGCAGAATGTGAAAAAATTTTTGCATTACTTGGTACTCCTGACCGAGAGCAAGTTGACAGCGCACTTAGAATATGATTTTTTACTTTTTTTCATTATTATATTTTAAATTTCGGAGTAATACGGCTCAGTTGTGAAAACTCAGCCGTATTTTTTATGCAATTACCCCTCTCCTACGACAAGATACGACAAAATAAGGAAATCTACGACAAGATACGTAAGCCTACGACAATCAACGGTTTACGCTTATTACACATATCCTATATTCGCAACCGAAAAGTTATTTGTAGAAATTATTTTTCATTCTTTTGTTATTCCACCGCCCACAAAAAGCGGTGGTTTTATAGGAAAAAATATCGAGATGAACGTAAAAAAGGTATTAATCGGAACGGCAATTGCCGCAGTTGTAGGCTATATTATCTACAAAGGCACTCAAAAAACTATTGAGGCTAAGGCATTTGTAGACCAACTTAATTTTAACATCAAGTTGGGCAAAATCGCTATACAGAATAAGAAACTCGTTATAAAACTCAATATCGAGTTCATCAATCCTACAAAACTATCCGTATCATTCGAGAAACCCACGGTACAAATCAAGTACAACGGTAGCATACTCGCACAATCTAAGGTATCGTCAGATATTGTAACTATTAAGCCGCAAGGTATGAGTATGCTTAAAGATATGACTTTTGAGATACCAATCCTTTCATTACAAACCGTGTCGCTTTTCGCCGATATGCTCGCCAAAGCAGGAGAAGGCTTCAAATTCGACAAAAACGCAAAACTCACAGAGAACATAACAAACCTTATTAACACACTATCCAATAATGTGTTAAGTAAATTATTGCCCTTGCTTGAAGTTGCAATGGTGGTTTATGTCGGCGATATAGCGATACCATATAGCACTAAACTAAGTTGATAAATGAAAACTACTGCACCAATATATAGATTAGGATATACGCCACAAGCAGCCGTAGACCGTGTTATTAAAGACGGTTCAAGGTTCGACTCTCTCTTTCCGCCTGCAACCAACGACAAGGTAATGCTCAAACAAGACGGCGAAGTGTCTGATACTATCGAATTTATGAAACAGATGGTAAAAGATTACAACTATCAAACCGCTAAAATTGCCGAAAAACTCGCTGTACGCACTAACGGAAAACTCGATGAAGCAGCCACTTGTAAAAACATTTGGCAATTCGTTGTAGATTACATCAAGTACAATCTTGAAAAAGGCGAACAATTACGCACACCATCACGCACTTGGCACGATGGACAAATAATGTATCGTCAATCACCAAACACACCCGAATACAGCGCAGATTGCGATTGTATGGCACTATTCGTTGGCTGCATCTTATACAACCTCGGATTTTCCTTCTACTTTCGCATAACAGCATACGCTGACATTCTTGGAGTTTGTCGCGGATGGCAGCACGTATACGTAATAGCCAATCTCTCAAATGGCGAGCAATACATCATTGACCCCGTCTACAAAGCACCAAATAAGGAAAAGGAATATGAAAAATGCGAAAATTATTTAATCACAGTGAAAGGACTTAATGGTTGCGACATCTACCAACTCTCAGGCTTCGGTACAACCGTGTACTACGAAGATGATTTTGGCGGTCTTAACGGTCGCAAGAAGCGCAAAGAACGCAGAGCGAAACGTAAAGAGAAAAAAAGACTTCGCAAGGAAGGTAAAAGAGAAAAAAAGGCTGCAAAAAAAGCCATCAAAAAAGCAAAGAAATCGGGCGACAAAGAAGCACTTGCTAAGGCAAGAGAGGCAAAAAGAGCCGCTAAACAGAAGATTAATGAAAATCGCACAGGTATTGCTAAGGCAGCGGTAAAAGTGGCTAATTTTGTAAAAAAATCTTCAATGATTATTCCTCGCTCGATGTTTATGTTGCTTGTACGACTTAATTTCCGTGGATTAGCAACTAAGTTTGCGAATAACGAAAATGCTTATTCCAAATTCCTTAAAATTTGGAAAAAAGTATTTGGAGGCAAGGAGAAAAAACTCAAAAAAGCAATCAACAAAGGTCGCAACAAAAAAGCATTATTCGGTTCAAAAAAGAATATGGGCAATCTTAACGCTGATTTGTGCGAAATCGGCGAAAAATTATGCGGTCTTGGTGCATTTGAAAAGTTGAGGGCAAAATTCAATCAACTTTTCAGACGAGATAAGCAACTCAACGGCTCAGATGCTATAAGTTACGATATTTTAGACGGTATGAGCGAACTTGGTGCGTTTGGAGAGCCAGCCACTTGTGCAGTTGCTGCCGCAATTGCATCTGCTACGCCTATTATTACAAAAGCAATTACTATATTCAAAAAGGTAAACGATGCTATACCCGATGGCGTAAAGGACGCTATTAAGGAAGGTTTTACAACTCAGGAGGTTGACGAAGAAGATAATATTAATTATGATGACGAAGAAGTAACCGATAATGACGAAGAAGTAACTGATGACGAAGAATAGGAGGAATGACTATGATTACTTTAGCAGGCAAAGAAAAACGTGCTGCAAAGAAAGCAGCGAGAAAAAAGAGAAGGGCGGAGCGTAAGCAAGCCAGAGCCGCAAAAAAAGCCAAAAAAAAAGCAGCAAAAAAACAAGCAAAAGAGCAAGGTCTATCAAAAAAGCAAGCAAAAAAAGTAATCAAAGAGGCAAAGAAGAAAGCGAAAAAAGACGCTAAAACTGCGATTAAAAAAGCAAAAAAAACCGCAAAAGAAAAGATTAAGCAAATCAATGCTGCATCAAAAAAAACATCAACTGAATATGATGACGATGATTTTTATATCACCAAGTCGGTAAAAAAAGACGATGATGTTGCTAATTTTGAAGACGTTGATGATGTTGTTAATGACAACATTAATGCTAAAAAATCACTTCCAAAAACGGTTAAAAAAGCAAATGAGATTCAAAATAAAGAAACTTCGAGTACTAAGAAAGTTCTATTAATTGGTAGTCTACTTTTAATAGCAGGTGTAACGAGTTTTATATTAATAAAAAAACAAGAATAGTTATGGTCGGGAAGTTTAATCTTTTTAATCTTTTTAAAAAAAAGAAAAATAAAACTAAAAAGCAAAAGAAAGCAAAAAGCAGTGGTGGCGGTTTGCTAAAAAATCTTTTCAAAAAAAAGAAAGAAAAGAAAGCAAAAAAGAAAACCAAAAAACAAGATGCTATGGCAAATAAACAAAAGAAAGCCGCAAAAAAGCAAGCAAAAGCAGATAAAAAAACGGCAAAGAAAGCAAGCAAAACCTTGAAAAAAGAAACTAAGGCTGAGAAAAAAGCAGTAAAGCAACTTGCTAAGCAAAACAAGGAGCGCAAAGGTGCTAATATTATCGACAAAGTTACCGCTGCACAAGATGCCGCTCAGATGCTTGCTCCCGAACTCTACGAAAACGCACAAAACAAAATAAAAGACAAGTTAAACCTTAACAACGAAAACGAAGAAATGAGCGATACAGTAACACAGAGCGAAGAAAATAGTAGCGGAGAATTTGCTACTGCCTCGAAAAAAGAAGAAGGCTTTTTCGCAAAACACAAAGCACTGATTATCGGTGTGGGATTGGTTGCGGTAGCAGGTATTGTTACTGCGATAATTTTCTCAAAAAAGAAACCTACTCAGGCTATTTCGGGCTTGTTAGGCGACATTGATGACAACTTCACTGACGAACATTTAGGCTACATTGAGCCTATCGACCTTTCGTAATAGAATCTCTTTAAAACCAAAATAATTAACGCAAACACAAACATTTAATACTTAACGAAAATGGCAAACATAACATTATCGAGGGTTAAAGACCGTATGCTTGACCTTGCACCTGTTGCAGGGGGCGCAATGCTCTCTGTTACAATCAGCAAGTTTCTGAGCAACCTCTTAAACAAACCCACTGTTGTTAACGGCTTAGGTGCTGAAACAACTAAAACCTTGAAGGACTTTGCCGTACCTGTTGCTACCACCGTAATTGGTGCAGGCATTTCAATCGGTGCGGAAAATCCTATGTTCAAAAAAATCGGAAACGGTATCGCTGTCGGCGGTATCTGCGACATCACATCTCGTCTTTTGTGGTCTAAATCTATCACTCAGTCGCTTAGTGGCGGTGTAATGGGTTCGTTGCTCGGAGACGATGACGAAGACCTTGACGGCTATGACGATGACGATTTGGACGGCGTAGACGATGACGAAGATTTCGGCGACATTGACGATGACGATTTGGACGGTCTCGGCGACATTGACGAAAACGAACCTGCAATTGCAGCACTCGACATTCCTATCCCGTCAGGACTTGAATACGACCGTTACGGCGACTCAAACGAGTTTAAAGACTTGAATATTGGCTCAATGAACGGTGAATTAATCCTCTAAAACAAACAAACCAATTTATAATTAACTTAAAACAGATTTCAATATGGCATTTTACGGAATCGGCGACTTAGGCAACTCTATGGGTGCAGTCGCTAACGCTCTTGTAGCAGGTAACACAGTTGATTTGTCGCCTCTTGACGACGACGCTCTCTTAGGCTTAATGGAGGGTATTGGAGCATTGAACGCTCCTGCGGCAGCCAAAAAAGGCGCAAAGAAAAAAGTTGCAGCAGCAATGAAAGCAAAAGGCTCTAAGAATGTATCTCGTGAGACAAAAGACCTCACTGAGAAAGCACTTTTCGAGCAACGTATCGGACTTTTGCCTGCTGACGCACAGCAAAAACTCAAGAACGGTCTTTGGCAGGTAGTACCTTTCACCTACTACGGCTGCAAATTCATCTCAGGTCAGAACCACGTAGACCTTTTCAAATCGGGCGACATCACCGAAATCGGTCTTACTAACCTCGTTCAAGGTCGTATGCCTGCTGAGGACTATTTCTTGGCAACAAAGGTACGTGTACGCACCGTTACAGGTCTTGCTTCTCAAACTAACGACCTTATCAAAACCGCTGCTTGGACAGCACCTATCGCCAACGTTGTTAACGGCGAATGGTACTGCGGTCAGGAATCAACTACCTACATCGACAAATCGGCTGCATCAGTGTTTGAACACGCTAACCGCACCGACCTCGAAACAGGCTTGTACGTACTCCCGACACCAAAAATGTTCTATCCTCAGCGTGAGGTTAAGGTAGAGTTCGACTTTGCTGGTACTCCCGATGCAGGTGCTAATACATTTAGCGCAATTCGAGTTGACATTATGGGTGTTAAGACCACCAAAGCGTAGGCTTTCAATTGACTATCAAAGTGGGGACGAGGCTCATAAAGTCCCGTCCCTTTTTTATTTAATTAAATTCAAAAAAAATGACAGAAGAACTCGAAGAATACTACAATACGTTAATATTCAAAGACAACGCACAAACACGCTATTTCTTTGATATTACGGCAAAAATGGGCGAAATGGCGTACCCTATCATAAGCATATTGCAAAACCGAAAAAACGCAACGGGTGCAGAAACTTTCAAAAACGCTATTGAACAAATACTTAAAAACAAAAAATTCACCTCTGTTTTGGTGGTCGAATACAACAATTGCTGTGATGATGCCGAAGCAATATCACGAGTAGAATTTGAACTAAAAAAATCTAAGAAAATGGCAAAACGAAAAAGCAACACACCTCAACCTTTTGGCGGATTTGGCAATCTTGGCGAGGCTAATTCCTTTTTAGAAGGATTTGGCAAAAGTCTCGGTATGCTCGGCGTTGAAGGCGGACTTTCGGGCATTATCAAATCCTCAGCCGCAATGATTGCGCAGCAAGACAAACTTGAAGGCGCACTTGGTCAGATTTCCGAACTAAAAATCGACAAAAAAGATTTGGAAAATGAGGTAAAACGCCTAAAAGAAAAAAATGAGGAACTTAGAGACGAACTTAAAAAGGCAGAATACAAATTGTGGGATGCTGAACGTGATAGCAAGAATAAAATTGAAAACTTGCAAAACAAACTCACACTCGGTAGCCTTGCCTCTACGGGCATAATCGGTGCTTTATCAAAGAAGTTTAGACTTGACGAAAAACTTGCAGGATTTCTTGACGAAGATACCGCAGCCTCAGCAACAGACACCGCACACTCCGACCTCAGTTCGGTTAACTTGCAAGCCTCTAATCCTGAAACCGCACAAACTATCGCTGAAATTAACAATTATCTCAATACTCTCGACAAAAGCCGCATAGACTTAATCTATGCTATTTGTCAATATTGTAGTCAGAGCGACAACGAACTTAGACAAGTTTACCGCTTTACGCAAAAAGCATATCAGCAAAATACTACAAACTTAAACTCTGAATCCAATGGCTAATTACAGATATACATTTGAAATAACCGCTGACAACGAGGAAAATGCAAAGAAAAAGATAATTGTTATCAAAAATCTTTTAGAAAATGTTTCCGAAAACGCATTTACCAATGTTCTTTACGGCAAAATTCAGAAAAACAGAGAGTTTTTTAAAAAACTTGCTGACAATCCAATGTTAAAAATGTTATAAAAAATATAGAAATATGGCAACACCAACACCAAACCCGATAGCAACAAATCAGGCAGCCCCCATTCAGCAGGGCGCAAACATCAATTTCCCGATAGGTGATACTCCTGTAAGCGCAGGTATCAATGTACGTTATCTGCAACTCAACAATGTACGCCTAAAAATGCAGATTATCACGGTAAAAATCAACACACCGAACACACGCTTTGCTTTTGAAACTCAGGCACAAATCACTAACGACCGCATTGTTGGTATTATCCTGACATCTAACGAAACAGGAGAGGATATTACAAAACAAATCAACGAAAGCACAATGCAGTTGACCATCGACAATGAGGAAATTCTCCCTGACGGTTTCGATTGCTCACTAATCAGTGCAAAAAGCGGTAACTCATTTTTTGAGAACATCTATCCGTGCAACGAGCGTGCCGATGGCTCGCTTATCAAAGGCTACATTGCATCGAGCAACTCGGCATCGTTTACGCCTTTTACCGTTAAAATCAACCTTTGGAGTGTAACAAAACCTAAAAAATAGTAGATTATGCAACCACGCACAAAACTTTTTCTCTATAACGTTAAGATAGACAATACTTTTTTGGATAGGATTGATTCCATAGTATTGCCTACTAACGTCTGTCAGATTACGGCTGTTTGTGCGAACTTGACAAACGGTTCAGGTTATTTGTCTATCTTCAACGAGAAAACCAATGAGCAAATACTTAACCAACGTTTTGTTGCACACGACAAAAAGCATTTCAACGTAAAGAATACTCCTGTTTACAGCACTCCTGAAAACAACAATCTCTCTTACGTATTGCGACTTATCGACACCGACCCTGAAAAAAATTGTCGGTTGAAAATTTATATAACCTATAATGAAAAACCGATACAGAAATGATTGATATTCAAAACTATATTACGGTAGAAATGCAATCAAGGGGGATTGACCGCTTTAAGGCAACCCCCATATTCCTTGACGTTACTAAGCCCGATATTGTACTCGATTTAAACAAATACGTATATCTATTTGCATCTGAACAGGTGGACACAAAAATACACACCAAAATAGAGTTGATTTCTCCCGACAACTATTTTGCGTTCAGCAAAAACACGCTCAACACGTCCGCCTACACGCAATACAAGTTTTTTAGTGAGGAACTCAATATTGTTACAAGCAATTATGGCGAAGATATGAGTTCATTTATACCTTTCCGTCTTGAATTTTGGAAAATCATTCCCGAAACGATAGCGGACAATTGTCTAATTACTAAACTTTAAAGAATATGCCATTACCAATAGCAGCCGCAGCAGCGGCAAATCCTGAACTTGTAAACAAAGCCGCATCAGGCATTGGCAAAGCCGTAAAAGTTATCGGTATTGCCATCGGTGTAGGTCTTGCCACTTTTATTATCGTTAAAGTAGTAAAAAAGGCAAAAGGCTCTATCAGTGCTAAATCAGATATTAAGAAAGATGCCGAAGAACACGGTTATAAGCAAGAAGAAAAAAAATTAAAAGATTCTGATATATCGCAAATGGTCAAAAACCTCAAATCTGCATTTAAAGGTAGTTGGGGGTACGACGAAGATGCAATTAGAGGAGAATTATCTAAATTGCAAAATAAACACGATTGGTATGCTTTGGACGAAGCATTTAATGTAATGGAAAAAGATGGTGAGTATTGGCGACTTGTTGATTGGCTCAACGATGATGATGCCAGCGACCGCAAAACATATCGTGAAATTCTCGACAAAATTGAAGTTACAGGCATATTAAAGTTATAATATGAACGAAAACAAAGCATTAACGACATTAGCGATTTGCGGTGCTGCGTATCTTGCATATACGTATTGGAAGCGCAAAAAGGCAGGCAAAACTCGCCCTGAAAAGGTGATAGAAACTTATCGGTACGAGGAAAAAACCGTTGTGGTTGAGCCTGAACCAAAACCTTTTATCTTGTCGCAAAATCAAATCAAAGCATTGCAAACTAAACTTAATGCTTTTAGGCGTTCAGGTGCGCTCGGCAAGTTGATTGACCCTCTTTTCGCTTATATCGAAAAGGCAAAGGAAACTGAAACAAAAGTTTTAGCAATTCAGGATTACCGACTTGCCGTAAGCAAAGACCTTGAAATTAACGGCAAGTACGATGCCGAAACTCGCTCGGCTGTTAAGGCTCTCAAACTCTATATCAACGTGGTACATCACGCAAATCTTATTGTAGATGATAACTACGACATTGAAACTGATAAATTAACCAAATGGAACATTTTTAAAACGAACTAATATGACTAACGGCGCAAGATTAGCACTCATAACCATAATCACCGCAGGTGTAATTACAGCCTCGGTGATTGCTTTTAAAAGGCTTCGCAAAAAAAACAAGGTACAAGTGGCTTTGCCGTCAGGCGAAACCGTACAAATAACCGTATCTCCCGAAGCGCAGAAAATTATCACCGAAGCGCAAAAGTGGGTAGGCACAAAAGAAGTCGGCAACAATGCAGGTTGGGAAAACAAAGATTTTGAAAAACTTATGATTTCCGCAGGTTGGGCAAAAAACAATCCTAAACCCGAAAATAGAGCCTATTGCGCTACATTTGTCAAGATGGTATTATTGCAAGTATCTGAGGGTAATGCAAAAGAGTTTTTCAAGAAAAAACTATCTGCTTTGGCAAAAAACACTTGGAATGTTCTTCAAAAATCAGATTATTCAGAAAAAATAGACAAACCCGAAGCAGGTGCAATTCTATGTTACGAACACCACAACGAAATTTGTGAATCTACCGATGGCAAAAACAACACCGTTATTTCCGCAAACTCACCGCTTGGCAAAGACCCAAACGTTCAAGGCGTAACAAGGCGCACACGAGGCGCAGGTTTAGGCTTAGGCGATGACCCATTTTTAGGATATATCAGAATTAAAAAACTATCTTAGAAACACTCAAAGACATAATATTATGAATACTCTATATCAACGCACAAAAGAATTGTTCGATATTGCAGGAAACTCGATAGGTTGGGAAACCAAACCTGTTGTATTTCCCGACACATTTTTCTTGTACAGCGGTCTAACATTCAATTGGACAGACAATACCGTAACACGTAACGGCAAAACATATTATCTCGACAAATTGGTTGTAAATCAAGCAATGGATATACCGTCCATAGATGAGTGGAAGTCTCATTATGGCAACGACATTAAATACCAATATTACACGGGCGATGCTTCTGAGGCGGAACACAATCCAAGCGGCAACAGCAAAAACGTCAAGAGGGCTATTTATCTTTCAAGCAATATTACAAAATACATTCTTGAATTTGATTATAATGAAAACAATCAGGTGGTTAAAATAAGTTCTCTTGCACCGCAAGATTCTATTAGTTCGGGCAACGAACAACAGCAAGAAGAAATTATTGGAGACGATACCGAGCAAGACCTTACAAAACTCAAATTCGCAGTTGGCAAAGAGTTGATACTTACCGACAACAACACTCCCGTAATTAGAGGCAACGGACGTTGCATTATGGTTACACGCCGCAAGACGAACAATCCCCTCCTTTCAGACGGCATACAGCCCGAAGAAAACACGGGTAAAATCACAATTCGCCTTACTTCGCCGCAATACAATTTACAAAGTATTGCCTACAACGAACAAAACACAATTTTATTTGCCTCTGAGGTAATTCCTACCGTATCGGGTACACCAACTACAATTGATATACTTAACAACTATCAAACGCCTATTGCCTACGTTGCAATCAATCTTTATTATAACGATGCCGAAAGCGAAATTGACGAGGCTACCGTTAATCAAGAAGATTTGGGCTTAACGGTTACTTTTGTAGAATCGCTTAATCTTGTAATCAGACGTGAGGGTTCGGCTGATGTTGTAAGACACCTTTTGAAAGGTGATACAGTATTATTCTCATCGTTGCCGAGTGCAACAAAAGAGAACTATGATTTTGACGGTTGGTATATAGGCGAATTACACATTACCGACAATTTCGTAATCACCGACAATACCGTAATTGAGGCTCGTTACACACGCCTATACACACTTACAAAAATCAACGATGGTGCGCAATCTACACAATCATACCGCGATGGCACATCCATTACGCTCGAAACCCCCGAAAAGGCAGGACACACTTTTGTAGGTTGGAGTGCTGATGGTGTTACAATTCATTCTTCAACTTTTGAAATTACAGAAGATTTGACACTTACAGCACTTTATACCGTTAATCAGTACACTCTTACGTTAATTAACGGTGAATCGGAAACTACCGAAACTTACGATTACGGTACATCGGTTACTTTGTCAACTCCTGAAAAAGAGAACTATTCGTTTGATGGTTGGTTTGCTGAGGGTGCAACAGAGCCAACGGCATCTCCGTTAACTATCACCGAAAACACCACCTTAACGGCTCAATTCACTATCATTCAATACACCGTTACGCTCGTCAACGTAGACGGTAGAGGATTGAACACTGAGGACACGATAGTTTGCGATTCAGGTCATTCTCTATTGGAAAGCGAGGTTAAGTCTAAACTTGACGAAAGTCTTAACACCTTTGAGGCTTGCTACACTGATAGCGAATTTACCAACGCTGTAACATTCCCATTATCTATTACTAACGATGTAACGTTGTATTGCAAATTTGAAGAAATAGGAGGTTAATGTTATGCCAATGATTTTTAACCCATTTCTCGAATTTGGGTTCGAGGAAAAAGACGATATTCGCATCCTGATGAAAGATAGCGAAGGCAACGAAATCGACATTACCGATTATGTTGCTAATCTTAATCAAGAAGTCGCTAAGAAGGTCAATATCTTTCAGGGTAGCAATGCAGGTAATAAAGTTATGGTAACTGATGCGCAAGGTAACGTAACCCACGTTGCAGGTGTGGTAATGAACCCAAACGAGCGTGAGAAACTTGCCGCAATGACTAATCCAATGCTTTTAAAGGGCATTGTGGAAAGTTACGAGGCTTTATACCAAATCGCTAATCCGCAAGTAGGTTGGACATATTTAGTCCCTTTTCTTGAAAACGGCGAAAATATCCATAAAGAGTATGTTTATACAGCAAGTAACAGATGGGAATTGATAGGCAACTTTAATATGAATATGATTCAGCATTACTATTCAGGCACAGCCACCGACATAGACAATGCTCACAACGTTAATATCTTATTCAATCCCGACACCTTTGAAGTTGACAGCCTTAATCGTCTTAATATCAAAGATTTTTCGTATGTGCGCAAATGCACGCAACAAAGCGAAATCAACGCCGTAGAAATCGGTTCAATTTTCCATTGGCAAGGTGTTGACAATCAGAGCATAATCGTAGAGGACACAAACGGCAATCAAACTTACATTCAATACGGTTTCTTTTATAAAAAAGAGGCTGACAAAATCGTTTTAGTAAACAAAGAACCCGTTAAGGATTCTCTCGCCGTAGACGTTAATGTAAGCACGTGGAGTGAATTTGTAACCGCAGTTCAAAATTCTGCAACGATAGCAACGAGGATACACTTTATTAGCAATATTACGGTATCAAGTTCAGAAACTCTCGACCTATCAAATTGTATGATTTACGGACATTATCACGAATGGGATGTGGCTGATTATGAAATTACTATACGTGGTAATTATGCTAATTTTAACAACGTATTATTCAGAGGAGCAACGGTTTTAAAGAATAATGAAAATGTATCATTGCCACTTTTTACAATCGTTGGCACTTCTTCAAAATCTTGTAATTTCATATTTGATAATTGTAGATTTCACAATTTTCTCGAATTAGGCGATGCTATTGCATTAAACATTGATAGTGCTTCAAATAGCACAATACACCTTATATTGCATAGTTGCACAATCACAGGAGAGAGTTCGCTTACTAAGAGTAGAATTTTTAAAATCCAAAACGGTGGTAGCGGTTATGGTGTGCAATTAAAGGTAATGCAACTAATATCGTCAGGAAGCAATTATGAATCAACAAAACTCGGAATATTTGGCGAAGCACTAACAGCAGATGCGTATTACTCAGATGGTTCAGCACAATATTCAAGTTCGTATATACCTTCTCGGTTTGTTCAATGGGGAATTGCCAATAATGCAACATTGCTAATACAAGTAAATGGCGTTGATATAGTATCATTTACAGCAAATGATAATACAAATAAGATAGCCAACATCATCGTACCTACTAAACTTAGCGAATTGCAAGATGATGGTAATTTCGTTAAGAATACAGGTGATACTATATCAGGAACTCTGACATTATCAAAAACACAAGATGCGAGTGGTACTGCTAATAATAAACCAGCGTTGATTGTTGGTGGAACGGACACGCAGGCACATATGGAAATTGATGCAAATGAGATTATCGCAAAAAGCAATGGAACGACAGGTGCAAAGTTGTGGCTACAAGATGGACAAGGAGCAATAGGACTAAAAGGTACTGACTACTCGGTTGAAAATCCTGATAAATTCAGAGCCGCTATCTCCGCAGGAACCTCAGACCTTGCAATCGGCACATCAGGCACGACAGCAGCAGCAGGAAATCATACACACAACTTAACACTTGCAACTGACACAGGAACAAGTACTATAACATTAGCACACGGAAGTAAGTACAAACTCACAGCAGGAGGGAAAACTCTTATCTTTACAATGCCGAGTAGCGGTGCGCCTACGGTGGAAACAGGTTCAGGTAGTTTGAGCAGTGGAGGATATGCGTGGGCTAAGTATGGTAAAGTCGCAACTGTCAAACTTACAGCGGGTGTTGCAGCAGGTACTTATACCTTACCTTCAGGTATGCCAAAGGCTAATGCAACGTGTGTATCGGTTACAAATGGTGCGCATATCAAGATTACAACAACTCAAATCATTGTTACATCAGGTTATTCTGATGCTGAATCAATTACTTTCATTTGTCAATAATTAATAATTTAAAATACAATATTATGGTAGAATCTGATATAACAGCGTTAATAAACGCAGAACTTAACAGGATAAGACCGCCAAAAGGCGTTGGTCAAAACATTGTGTTTAAAATCAAAACAACAGACGGCACTGAACATACCTTTACTATCGACGCTAAGGGGTATCTGATGAAAGACGTAGAAGTCATAAATGGACTTGTAAAGATTTCTGAAATAATAAATTTTGATACAAAAACAGTGCTTAATTCTGAAACTAATCAATTTGAGTATCACACGACAACAAATTACAGATACACATACATACCTGCTGTAAGCATAGTTAGTATGCAGTTTGAATTTGTTGGAAAAGTTGTCGAAAATGCAAATCCGAATACAAATCCTGACAATCAAACAGATAATAATGCTGAAAATGGAGGATAATAAAGGATAACTATGTACACGAAATATATAGAGAAAATCATCGCTACCGTTGCGGATAATACAGAGGTATCTGCGGAGGATATTGTTTCTAAATCACGCAAAGAAACCGTATCATTCGCTCGTAAATTGTTTGTATCGTGTTGTTATCGCTACTCTATACCGACATCTGCAATAGCAAACGATCTTAATCGAAGCAATGATGGTATTAGAAAACTATATATATCTTATATACAATACGTTCTATCAAGCGTTGAGAAGAATACAGAGCGAGTAATAACGGAAAAATTAGATAGTTTTTTTATTGATAAAGACAAATCTGATTAGTATCTTTACCCCACAATTAATCAATTTTCATTAACTTTTAAAACAAATTAGTATGGCAGAAGATACAAAAGTAATTGCAGTAGAGAAAGACAATAGCGCAATGAATATGGCTGCGCTTATGTCATCGCTAAACAACTCACGCAACAATCCTGCGGAGATGTTGGCATTGCTCAACAACAACGGCATAGGCGGTAATGCCGCTTATTGGTTTATCTTTATGATGATGATGTGGGGCTGGGGCGGCAATGGTTTCCGCAACGGAAACCAAAACGTTGATGACCAACTCAACGCTATCCGCACACAAATCAACAACAACAGCAACACCGATTTGCTGAACCAAGCAATTCAAGGCAACACTGCTGCTTTGCAGCAGTTAGCGATGAATCTCGGTCAGAACTACACCGCTGTATCAACAGCAATTTGCGGTGTGCAAAACGCCATCAGCCAAGTAGGTGGTAGAGTAGATTTTAACGCTGAGCGTACAATCAACGCCTTCAATTTCGGCAATAGCCAAACCCAAAACCAACTCGGTATGTTAGGAGGCAAAATCGACTTCAACGCAGAGCGTGAAATCAACGCTTTCAATCAAGGTGTTTGCGGTATTAAAACAACTCTGTTAGAGGGATTTGGAGAAGACCGCCTTAAAATTTGCGAGCAAACAAATGCAATAACAAGGGCTATCACCGAATTAGGCAACAGCCTTGGTATTGGTATGCAGGCAGGTTTTAACAACCTTTCTACACAAGTATCGCAGGGTATTCAGCGCATTGTTGACGGTCAGACCCAGCAGACTATCCAAGCACTTAGGGACAAAAATTTCGAGTGGTCGCAAAAAGCGCAGACCGCAGAAATCATCAACGCAATCCCCAAAACTGCAACCGCACAAGGATAAGCCACATAGTTCAAATTCCAAACATAGGGTGTAGCCGCAAGGCTGCACTCTTTTTTAAATTTTTCGATTATGTTTTTCAAAGATTTACAAAAAAATACACCGTTTTTCGTTGTCGAAAACAACGCTAACACATTTAAAGTTCACGCTGCCACATTGCTCAATGTATCGCAGCCGAGGTTTGAAAACAACTTACAGCAATTTTCAAGCAAGGTAATCGACCTTAATGTTAGTTTCAACAATCAGACACTTACCTACACGGTAAACGAAAACGCTGAAAATACGGTTTTTGCGCCCAACGGCACAATCTTAATTATCGACCAACAGCACTTAGTTGCGCAATTAAAGAGCCTAAAACTCACTTGCGAAAACACCATAAAAGAAGGTGAAATTGCTAAGGCTAAGGTTAATCAGATTGAGAAATCTCTTGAAGAATTTGATATTACGTTCAAGGAGAAGAAAGAAACTGACGAAAAAATCAGCCGTCTATCTTCGCAAATGAACGAAATGACCGAAAAATTTAATGTTATTCTCAACAAGTTAAACAACATTAAATCTGCATAATATGTTACACGATTATATTGAAAAACACAAAGTTGAAAGCAATTTCAACACCTCAGACGTTCTCGACATTGTAGCCCACTACATTGACGAGCAAAATTGCGAGGATATGGAGCAATGCCTTATCAGGCGTATCCACGAGAGCGTACACGGCAAGCATTTTGACGAGGATTGCGCTATCCATACCGTATCAAAGATGTTTTACGTCAAAGACGGCTCAACGGCTAAGACCTACGGTGCATTTGTACCGCTCGAACAATCTAACAAAATCTACGCCCGATTCAAAGACGATTTGCACAAGGATTACAACCAATACGACTTCTACGTTACAATCAATATGTCCTACGCCGACAACTTTAACCTTTTCCACAAATGGTTTAAAGACGTTTCGGACGAGGCTATGCTCAATATTGTTGCCGAATACGCAATCAATTGGCTCGCTGACGATGATTCGCCATACGAAGGTCATACAAAGATTTGGTCGTACTTAAAACATTGCTAATTATGGACGTAGTAAATATATTTCAAAACCTTGCATTTCCCGTAGCGGTATGCGTAGTGCTATTTGCAGTTCTGATTTTCTTTGTTAAGAAGTCAATCGAAATGATCCGTGAAGTCATTGCCCGAATAGCGGAGGAACGGAAGGAACATTTGGAGCATTTAAAAAACACCAACATAGAACTAACGAAGGTAATTCAGGAAAATACCTCAGCCTTCAATCGGTTCTCAGGCATTTTGGAAAAACTAATTAACAAGTAGATTTTGCAAGGCGTTGAAATACTACGTAAAACAGAAATTTTTTGTGCATTAAAATCACCTTTTTTTTGGGTGATTTTATTTTTATATATATATTTGCTTTAAAAATAATTCCATTCATAGGTAGACTTTTTCGTATGAAGTGAAACTTGGCTGCTGCGAAGCACCCTATTTGTTTTTTAATTGAATTTTTTTGAGCCGTAGGACATACCACCTACGGCTATTTTTTTTTGCATATCAATTTCCTGACATCAGGAAATTGATACGATTAATATATATAGCAAAATAACCAAAATATTATAATAAACTATAATACCACACTGTTCGCCTACCCTATCCACAACTATATATAAGCACGATTTTTAAGAATTTAACATTTTTTAACATTAAAATCTTGTTAGTGATAAACATTATCACTACTTTTGTCGTATAAATTAAAAAACGATAATTAAAATTAGGTATAACATTAAAAATATACGACAATGAAAACGAAAACATTTAACGAAAAACAATTTTTCAACATTAGTAGAATGAGAGACCCTAAAACAGACCGTTTCTCAAAAGAGGTTGAAAGTATGGTAAAAAAAGAGTTCGTGGACGGTTTTAAGTTTCGGTTCGCTAACGCTCCTTCATCTTACGACCGTGCGGAAGTTCACAAATCGCTCGATGGGAAAATAGGCATCTTTTTCTATCACTACAAAAGTGCCGTACCATCTTCTTATGTATGTGATTACGACTTGCAAAACGTCTTAGTAAAAACGTATGATGTTATTTATGTATTTCCAAGATAAAGGTAACGCCCGACCAACCATCGGGCATAAATATAGGAGATTTAGAATATGGTAAAAGATTTGACATTAGAACAATTCAAGGATTTGGTTATAGAATTGGCATATAACTTTGCTTTGAAATGTTCAAAATATAAGATTTACATTGATACTTATGATGTCAGTGAAAAAGGCATTGAAAAAATTTATATGCTATTAACTTACAATTGCAATTTTAAAGCGTCAACTATTTGTGTAGATAACGACACAGCGGTTGCTTTTTGCGAAAAATTAGCAACATTTTTCGGTGTAGTTGTTCGTGAACCGAGGTAATAATCAAAAAATAGGTAACGGGCGGCTAACCACCGCCTACAAAACTTTAAAGCAATATGGCACAAACAGAATTTACAATCTACAAATACGACAAAGACAATTCTTTGTTGTTAGAACCCCAAAAGTATGTCGCAAAAAATACTGATTGGCGACAATTTTTGATAGACACAAACCAAGAGGAACGGCTACATAAGTTTGCGGATATGAGCGCAAGAAAGAGAAGTCCAAAGGTGTGGAGATTAAGACAAACGTCAGAGTTTCTTAAATGGTCTGAAAACCACAGAGAAACGGTAGAATACAAACCGTATGCAATAGCATCTGCAACCTATGACGGACGTATACCCGAAGGTCGTATTAAATATGCAATCCTCGATGCAGTAAAATATGGCGAAAAAGAGGCAAGATATTACCCTCAGAGCAACCAAACAAAACCTGCGCATTTACAAATGGTTTATTGTTTCACATTTAATCTTAAAATGCTATGAAAAATATATCTTATATGGTCGTAATATCCTCGCCTTACTACGCTTGTCCGCTTAACAGAGACTTTGTTTATTTCAAAGCATTAATAAAGTATCTTAACTACTTAACGGGGAGAAATATCACAGCGAAAACCTATGAAGAATTACCTTCATACCCTCTCTATACACGCAATTTTAACGACTCTAAGTTGAGTAATTGCCGTATCTATATAAGCAAATTAGACTTTAATAAATAAAGGTAATAATAACTATAACTATAAATAATATACTTATGACACACAACATTCAAATTCAGGTTGCGGACTTGGGCAAGTCCGTTGGTACGCTTGGTTGGCTTAACGAGCGTTTGGCAACCGCTAAAATCGAAATTAAGCCGTCTACAAAGGGCATTTTATGTGCATATCTGACTTACACACAGCCCACTACAAAAAAAACAATAACACACGCCATCGCAGAATGTCCTTCAAGCGAAAAACAACGTTCAGAAGCCGAAGAATTTAAAGGTTACGGCTACCAACGTTATGATGGCACGGTTGCCTACGCCTTTGCCTCGGACGGTGAATGGGCGCAACCGGGCGAAAGTCGGTGGTCTGCGTTCAAAGGTGTAAGGCTTAACAATGCCGCAAAAAAAATTGTAGAGGAATTGATACAGAAGGCGGTAGAACAACTAAAAAACGCTTTTAACGAGAATTAGTATTATTTTTATCAAAATTAGATACAGTGTTAAAAAAACACTGTATCTTTGTACAAAGATTTATTAACTTCAAAAAATATTAATATGATACCACGCCGAGATTATAAACAAAAAATATTAGAAGAAAATTATCGAATTAACGATAACGAGAAAATTCACTCATTCAGCGAGTATGTAGAATTAGAATCACAAAATGATCCGAATTTTTTTCGTTGGCTTTTTGAACAAGATGATTTGTCAGACTTTGAAAATCCTGAACCTGATACATTTTCGGACTTTTTAAACGAACTATAATGACACTACGAGAAGAAATTATTAAGTTGTTGGCACAAGCGAATATGTCTCAATATCGCTTGTGCCAACAATACAATTCTACCTATAACGATAGGTTAGAGCGTACAAACTTAGCCTCTTATATCAAGGGCAAAGATACCGTTTCGGCAAAGAAATTAGACAAAATTTTAGCCCTACTAAGGTCAGCGACAACAGAAACATCCATCGTTACGTTTTCAGGCTCTGAAACAAAAAAAATTTGGGAAAATAAGAGCAATCCGGACCAAAGGCTCAGTTTTGAAAAAACTGAACGGCATATATCGTTTACGGTTAGTGATGCCGACAATCCAAAGTACCTCGTTTTATTGTACATAGAACGGCTATACAATGATACAGACGATATTGCTAAAATCGAAAACGACTTTATGCAATTTGTAAATAGCCAAATTGACGCAGAATGGGAAGAAATCCCCGTATCGTAAGACACGGGGATAATTATCCTTTTATTATTCAAACACAATAAATTCCTCACCTACTTTGCCGAAACGGTTTTTGCGAGTTACGGCAACGCCGGGTTTGGTAAATTCGATTGTAACGTCTCCTTGATGCTGTTTTACGATACTGCCACGAGTACCGCCTTTGCCGTTGGCAAATGATATGCCCACAAAGCCCATTTTGTATCTTTTCTTCAACTCCCAAAGGTCGTGTTCATCGTCAAAGTTAGACATTTGTATACTATCAACGAAACAGAATTGATAACGTCCTGAGTCCAAAACTCTTGTTATTGCTTGCGGATTGTCGGCTTTAAAGTTAAAGTCGAGGTTTGGCGAAGGTCTCTCACCGAGAAAGTCAAACAGACGTTTAGTGCGAATCTCGTCCATCTCGTTCTCAAAGAATATGACACGTCCGAAGTTCTGTGCGAGATAGTTCGCAAATTTGAGACAAAAGAGCGTTTTTCCGTGTCCGGGCAAAGAGGATATGATAATCAAGAATGACGGGTCCGGCTCGCCAAGAAAGTCGTACCATTCGCCTTTGAATTTTAAGCCATCAGCAAATTGTTTCTTCATCAAGTCGGTTGCGCTGATAGAGGATAAAGCACCCAAACCGCTAAAATTCCGTGATTTGGGTGCGTTGTTTATTGCCGTGGGGAAATATAGTTTAACTTTTCGATTATTCATCTGCGGCTGCGTTTTCTCGATTTCCTCTTTTTTTTTAAGCCGCTGAGGGCTGTTTTTACGATGGCAGGACGTTTAACCTTCTTAGAAATAATCTTGTCTTTTGCAGCCTCTTGACAGCGTTTTTTTAAGTCAGTCCATTCGGGCAATGATACCTTTTTCTCACTGCTGTTTGCTTTTGGTAGAAGTTTCTCCTGAATTTCTCTGATAAGTTCGATGTGAGGTGTCTTATTGCCGAGTTTAGCCGAGAATGTGGCTTGTATTTGTTTTACAAACTTACGTATACTTGCCACGGTTTTATCTTTGCCACAGCAATATGTGGCGAAATAACGGAGCGTTACCTGCCAAGGTTCAGCCTCGCCAATTTTCTCCTTTGTCGGTTTTTGCGTTTTTGGCTTTTCGTCCTTCCTTTTTTCGGTTTTAGTTTCTGTTGTTGCAGTTGAAGTCCGTTTTTTGCGTTTTGAGCCTGATGTTTTCGGCTTTTCGTCCTTCTTTTCCTTTTTGGTTTTAGACTGCTTCTTAGGCTTGTCCGAATCCTTTGTCTTAGGCTTTTTTGTTGGTTTCTCAGACGGTTTTTCGGACTTAGGTTCAGCCTTCGGCTCTTTCTTTTCTTCTTTGGTCTGTTGTGCTAACAACGCATTTGCCTTTTCAAGCCAAGAGTCAACGATACGTTTTGCGTTGTCGTTTCGCTCGTACAAACCGCCATCAATAGTTTTCTTTACCATTGGATAGCCTTTGTCGATGGTTTCGTTCAGACCTTTGATTTTGTCGTAGTCTGATAAATCTTTAATTGTAATCATTTTAGGTAAATTTTGGTATTAAACGTTTAAATATCAAGTAATTCAAGTTCGTATTCAAGCAATTGAAGTTCCAACATTAAATCGTCATCGCTTGAACTGCTACCCTTTTGTTCGGGTTCGGAAGGAACGTCAGGCTGCTTGTTGATGTCGTTAACAACTTCGATGAAGTGCTTGCACACATCTTCTTGTGAGCGCATAACGCTACCGAATTTGCTCTTGTACCATTCGGTTGTCTTTCCTGCGTCCTGAATATCCTTTGTCATATCAATTTTATCGGATGATATTAGTTCAGGGTCGGAGAAATGCGAAGTAATTTCTCCTATCTTTGTCTGAATTTGTTTCAGAATCGCACCGTTAAAGGTGTTTTCGGGAATTTCGGCATCCCTTATCTTTTTTAATTCTTCTTGTGTCATTTGTCAATGTTTTATGGTTACTTTTTGGGAATCTTGTTTTTATCGTAAGCAAGCGGTTGCCAATCTTGCATTTTGAATTTCTCGCTACGCAAAGTAAGTCCGTATTGAGATAGCAAATTGAACGGCAGTTTAATCTTGTAGTTGAGGTATACCAACTGCATAAGAACGTTGTCGAGGTTTTCAACCGTATGGAAGTAGTCTCCGCTGATATAGTCGCTTTTCAAACCTAAAATATCATTATGTTTTGAGGACATTTTGAGAATGTATTGCATATCGTTTTCCTCTTTGCGCTCGCCATAGATAGAACACTCGCCGTACTCAACCTGATCACAAACAAGTTCAAACGTGCCGCCTTGGGCAAGTGCTGATTTGATTTTCGGCTCGTTGCCTTCGATGTTCACTTGTACACCGTCAAATGTATCGGGCAATTCCATAAGACCCGTGCGCTCGTTTTTGCGCATCTTAACAAGAAATCCAACCTCAGATGTGCCGTCAGCCTTTGTAAACTTGATAATAGTTCCTTTGTTGATACCGTTAATCACTCGTATAATATTGCCCGTAACGATGTAGACTTTTTCACGGAACTTGGAACTGCGAATAAACTCCTCCCACTTTTTGAGAGTAGACTTTTTACAGCCTTTGATAATTGTATCTTCCAAAAATTGCAGTCCTTCGGGTGCTAAATTTCTTACAAGGCTGTTGCCTACGGTTGCGTCTGTACTTACAAAAGTAACAATGATATTGCTTGGCGAACTGAATAGGTCCGGTGTTCGGTTTACTAAAACATCTTCGCCTTCATTCCACATCGGTTGTTCATTAACCAAAGGAGCGGTGATGTCTGTAACCAAATAATATATGCCTTTTCCATCTTCAAATACCGAACCGATATTAAAGTTTTCAACGGCAGTGGAAAGACGTTTGAACTTGTCGCTTACTTCGGCTGTTTTTTTGGCATATTCTTCTTTTATTTCGTTTTCTTGCTCTTTGAGAACCTTGTCGTAGTTGCCTTGTTTTTCTTTCAATTCTTCTTTCAGAGCCTTCAACTCCTCTTTTGCCGCTTTTAACTTTTCGGGACTGACATCATCATCATCGTACATAATATCGTACTTCTGCTGCTTAGTAGCAACCTTTTCTTGCAGTTTGGATATTTGTTCGTCCAAACGTGTCTTAGCGTTTCCAAGTGCAATAGCCTTACGTCCATCTAAATTCGCTAATTCATTTTCATACCCTTTCTTGATATTTTTTAGAATGTTTTTAGATGTTTCATCGTCTTTTTTGAGGTCTTTTTCAGACGTTAACTGTTTTTGCGATTTTATGTCGTAATGACCGATAAATGTAGAGGCAGTAAGGCGTGAATTTTCGTTGTCGCCTTCGTATAGGCAATACTCGTCAATGAGTTTTGCATCGAATTGTTTTTCCTGACATTCAAGAAAATACGAGCCTTCAATTTTTGCGTCCGCTACAAGTCTGTTGTATTCGTTTGTAACAAAATCCCAAATTTCCTCTTGATCCTCGATAGGTAGTGCTTGCATACGGGAGAACAAACGCTTGACAATATCACTCGACATATCTCCTAAAAACCTAAGTATTTCCCTACTATGTACGTCAAAATCGTCTGCTTGCCGTCTCAACATATCAAGATATTTGTCAACAGCCCATTCGCCATAAATATTGTCGAAATCGTCAACATCCGCCAAATCTTCGTTGGCGTTTTGGTCGGATGATGTGTTGCTCATAAGAGATTTGAGTTTGCGTCTTGTCATCATTGCCATCTTGCGCTCACAAGGAATATCTGAGAAAATATATTCGTAGGCAGGTAGTTTGACTTGACCTGTACGATTTATACGCCCTCTTTTCTGAACTTCAACGTTGATGTCGCTTTCAGTCTGACCTATCAGCATTATACGCTGCTTAACCTCAGATTCGGGAACTTTTGGAGTAGGAACAGCGTGGGCTGACTTACCCGTTGAACCCGTAGCATTGATTAACAGAACATCTGCTTTGTTGTTGTTAAAATCATCATAGCATTGCGACACGTCTGTTTCGGGTTTCTTTTTGAAAACACCCTTTACACAATTGGTGTCGGTATACTCAATGTAGTACTTACGTCCCGTTGATTCGGCTACTTTAAAATGTTCCTCAGTAGATTCGATACGTTTCTTAATAACGTCAATTGGTGAGAATGTAACGCCTATTGACGCATTACGTATCGTATTTTTAATATCTTCGTATGCCTCGATAGCACCCTCTTTAAAATTTTCAAGTTCTGACATATCGTCAGCCAAATTGCCATAAGAGCGGTTAGTAGCCTCCGTTCTTTTCTCGCCTTTTTTCTTGACTACGGTAATAAGAGTAAAACGTGTAAGGTTGTCAAAGATGTTTCGGAACTTTGCCACAAAGTCGGTTCTTTCAAAATATGTGTTTTCGGGTGGGAACACCCATTTTTTCTTAGTTCCTACTTTTACGTCAATTTTGCCTAAGTTATCCTCGTTTTCTCCGTTTTCATCGTCATCATCATCATCGTCATCTTCTGATGTGTCGGGAACTCTGTAAAGACTTTCAAAGGTGTTGGAGAAACCTATCACAACCTTCTTACCCTCTTTCAGATGCTTGATTGCTCTTTCTGCAATATCTTCGGCTTTGAGAGAGAATATAAAACCGTCTAAAAGGTCGAAAATAAAGTTAAACATCGACATACGTCTAACTCTATATCTCGTCATAGGCACGTCAATATCTTTTTTCCTAACCTTGATCGGCGGATATTTTTTAGCAAAATACGGTTCAAGATAGTCAAGTTCAAACTTACGTATTTTGTTCATTATATAAATCAGTTTAGTATATATTGCTCTGTGCCGTGCGCTTTGGTCGGTAACTCCGTATTTGTCTGTACCTTCTGCGTTTATGGTGATAATATCGGTGTTGACACCTTCGTTTCGATGCTCACGCCTTAGCATTTGCCCGTACTCTACAAGAGCAGCCGAAACAATCTCTTGCACTGCGACTCCGCCAATACGGAACAAATTGGATATTCTTTGCGCTGACATAACATCAGACAAACAAGTGTTGATTGCGTAGTTTGGCATATTGTCAGGACGTTTGGCGAATGTGGCTGACAAATACACGATACCTCTTACAAGAGGCAATATCTGTGCGAAGAATACCCAAGCACGATAACCTTGTATTTTTGTGATATACTTGTCGATAGTGTTGGTTGAATTGTCTTTGATTGGCACTCTTGCCCAATTGCCGCCAACGGTATGCGATTCATCACAAACTATGTAAGAGTTTGCACACAATTCTTTGATAAGATTGTTTTTTGCTGACTTGTTTTCGTTCCTTACTAAATTCAAACCCTTGTAAGAAACGCAGTCGCCCAACTGCTGATATGTGCATAGTGCAAAATCGTAGCCTTCGGGCAACCTACGGGTGCGCAGAGCCTCTTTCCTTTCGAGGTTTGTAGGACGTTCAAATATGACTTTCTTTGTATCAGGGTCTGTAACGTCAACATTTTCGTTGATAATGAATGGTTTGAATTTAAGATTGTGGGTATTTTTCAAATCACGGTACAAATCTACAAACAACTCATCGGATGCAGTAAAGAAAACGGGTTTGTAGCCGTGAACCATAGCGTATCGCAAAAATACTGCTGCAATACGACCTTTGCCTACGCCCGTCATATCACCAACGATAAAGCCTTGTTTGCGCACCTCAGAATTGTAGATAGCAAATGCTATGCTATCAATTTGTTCAAGCGACAGCACTTCTTTTAACTCGTTGAGAGAGTATTGGCAGCGTTCAGCCACAAATTCGGCAACGTTGCCAACTGCCTTAATAAGTTTCTGTTTTGCCACCTTTACATACTCATCTTGCGCATCGGGCGTTAGCAAGTTCATAAAGAAACCGTTTTTAAGTTCAGCCGCAGGAACATAATCTCCGTTGAGTGTGGTTTCGGGGAAAATTTCATCAATCTCGCTGAATTGTTCTTTCGGCAGCGCACGCCAACGGTTTTTGTCTTGCCAATTATCGGGCAGACGGTCGGCATATACAAGTTGAATATAGTATATGCAGCGCACGTTGAGATAGTAGTCGCAAAGAGTGTCAACGCAGTAATAGATAGCGTCATCGTCTTTTAGTCGGAATATTCTATTTTCAATTTCTATCTGTTTCATTTGTTCAGGTATATTTCAAGTTTTTGTATATTTTTGAACGAAGGCAACAAATCGTACACATCGTTTATGTAGCAAATTAGTTTGTCGAAAATAAAACGTATTTTTGTATTGCTATAATAGTTTGCCTTGCAATACATTATAGTATCAATACGGTTTGAAAGCGGATAAAAATCGTCTGATTTTTCAGCAAGTTGCTTAATATTATCTTCGGTGAGATTGAACTGATTGATAAGTTTCTTGTCGGTTTCGTATTGGCTTGTATAGCCTTCTGCAAGTAGTTTGTTGTAGGGTTTAACAAATTGAAGATTAGAGTCCATTGTAGGCTGCGCCAATGCGTTTATAATACGTCCCAAAGAGTTGTTTTTGAAATCAGGCGTAAATTCTTGCCAACGGAACAACATTTGCAACGCCTCTGCTTGAAACTCTACATATTTGGTCTTGGCGTATTCCGACACCAACCTTGCTGTTTCCAACAAATCGCCCATCCTCTGCTTATCCTTAACCTCAATAGAGTCTATATCTTCGATTGCATAATGCAAGTAATGGCAAAGTTCGTGAAGCACAACCAAGTGTGTAGAATTAAAACCAACAGAATTATAGCCACCTATACGATTATAAGTATGCAACTGCTGTCGGCTGTCAACACGGGCGTAGCATATTTGAGAATCAAGTATTTTACGTACAATTGCAGACTGAACCTCAAACCATCCTGCTGCATCACGTTCTACGTTTTGATACAAAAGTTTCGGTTTAGGGAGCGGAAAACCTGCCCTCTGAAACATCATTGCAGGAAGGATAGTAACGAATTTATCGTAATAAGCCATATCCCGAACCCACTCGTAGGCGTGTTTAAAATTTTCGTCTTTTGATAGGCGTGTGTTAGTGTACTCCTTATCCTTGTTTTTTTCAAGGAAAGAAGATTTGTAAATCTTCCCCAACCTATCGGGAATTAACTCATTTAGGAGAAAATCTAACTCCTCGTATTTGAGTTCTATGTTTCGCTTATATCCAACTATGCGCATAGTAGTAGTTCTAATATTTGTAAATTACATAATTTTAAATCTTTTTCATTCTCAAAAGGTATGACATTGCTGTTTTTGATGGGCATACCAAGTTGCGATACCACATAACCCTTCGGCGTGATATTTGTAACTATATAGCAAGTGCCGTCAAAACAATCAATGTACCTAATGATACTACCTACTGCAAATAGATATTTTTTAGGAATACCTTGCAAAGGTAGCGGACTTTTTGGTAATTCCAAAATTTTTTTTGGTGTTTTTATGCCGTCTAATGAATTATTGTCCATATATTTTAATTCAAGTATCTGCAATGATTTGTCAACCGTTTCTGACGGTGTTTCGGTGCTGTATTTAGCAACCAATTTTTCAACATCGGCAAGTTTTGCCTTAGGGAATAGCCAGCCTATACCCGAAGGTACTTTTGACTTGTCGAAATACGAGCCAAACTTGCCGCCCAAGGCTTTAATCTCATCTTTGATAGGCTTAGTGTCGCCCGTCAAGACAATTGCCTTTTCGGAATAATCAACAATCTGCAATGCAACTTTTGAAACTACATTAGATGATGTTGACGTACTTGTGTTTTGATTATAATCCATCAAGTCATCATCAACGGTTAAGTTGGCATTAATATTACCTCTATCAAATTCCTTGACGCAAGACACAAAAATATCTGCTATTTCGCTAAACAAACATTCTTTCTTGAAACGTATTGTTAATCTTACAAAGTAATTTACATCTTCTAACTTAGTATCAAATGATGCTATATTTGTGTAGTACTTAGCAATTTCAGAACATCTATTCAGGAAGGTCTCTCTACGCTTTACCTCTTGAACGGCTGAGCCTATTTTATATTGAAGTATTTCAATCTCTAAATCTTGTCTAAAATTTTCGGAAGGCGGGTATTTTGGTTTAAATAAAATAATTTCAATTTTAGGCGAGTAACAATTAAACCGAATATCTTCTTTAAAATGCTCATTTTGAATTATAATATTTCGTATTGCTTTTAAATTCTCGTCTTTTATCTTATCCGTTGGCTTAGGTGTGTCTTTCTGTGGTCCGGGTGTTGGCTGCGGTTTTACTACGACTGCGGACTTGCGGATATACCAATCTTTTGGATATTCGCCAATGAACTCAATACCTCTTGCGTATTCATCTTTAAAATCACCATTAGGCAAACACTCCTTATAGCATAGTTTGCCCCACGATTTATAAAACTTGTAGTATACTATGCGAATATCGCAATCTTCTTGGTTGAATTGCCATAAACCTTGCTCGTTGTGCCTTATACCATTAGAATCGAACCAATAACAGCAAACGACATCACTATTGACGGGGTATCGGTTTATAGGCTCAAAGTTTTCGGGCATAGGATGTTCGGCTTTCCATTGCTCCATATACTCGTTGGATAACTTTTCTGCCTTTTTAAACGAAATTTCTTGCATTTCCTTAAAGTCCTTGTCTTGCTCCTCAATCTCCGCTACTGAATAATCGAAAACTGCATTAACAAACTTATCAAAGTTCTTTTCGTAGATACCTAATATTGTTATCTTTATAGCCTTGCCCTTAGTTGTGATATATCCGAAAAACAAACCTTTGATTTTTTGCGATATTTTTTCCGCTATATCTTTGATAACCTTTCTGTCATCATCGCTAAGGAAATACCTATTATCGGGATTAGGCACGTCCACATAGTTGAATATGTAGGTTTCGGTGCTGTCTTGATGAAATTTCCAATAGTTGTCTAATTTATAGTCGCCTATTTGTATCAGATTGCGCCTATTGTAGTGCGAATAGCGTAAATCGTGTATACGTTCTTTTTTAGCGGTGTCAATACCGTTCCACTTGATACCAAGCGAGTTATTTTTGTTCTTGACTAAACAAGAATAATATCCAACGTAATTGTTCTTAATTTCAGGACAATTGCCGTGAACCGTGATCTGAGTTTTGTACTTGCACACGGGGAAACCCTCGCTGATTAGTTTTTCGATATTCTCGATGGTAAAACCTTGTTTGCGCAGGTTTTCAATAGCATAGTCGGGAATATTCTTGTCGGGCGCAAGATTGTTGATATGCTTGCTATCGTAGTTGGTTGTATCTAATTCTATCTCTGCCATAGTGTTTGCGTTTTAGTCTTTGTCAAATAATTTCAATTCTAACTTATGCAGTGCGGTATCTTCAAAAGTAACACAATTACCCTTTACTATTGAGGTGATTCTGTCTCCTTCCTTGCCGTAAAATACTCTTCGCAAGTGATATTTCAAGTCAACGCAACTAACGAAAACCTCAGCATCCGTTCTTGGCATAAGCAGCATATTGTGTATATTATCGTAATCTCTAATAACCAACACTTGTTTTTCTGTGATGTATATCCGTGGATTGTGGCAATAGTCAAGAAAATACAAAACCTTTTCTAATAGGTCGGTACGAAACATTGCACCACATTCCAATAATACACCTCTTGTAGATAGTTTTTCGGTTTCTTTTGGTAATTTGTTGGATAACTTGATAGCGGTTTTAAGTCTGTCAAAGTCAATAGTTATGCGTGTAGATGGTTGTTGTAATGTATCATTAAATACGCCTATTGCGTTTGGGAATAGGTAAGAGTCGGTTACATCGTAACCGATGATATTGTAAGTGCGCCCCTCACGGCTTTTCTTGTATTGGTCTGTAACGGCAACGAGCAAATAAGAGTCGGTAGCCAACGCATATCCTGATTGATAACCGATACACCACAAATGAGGTCGTAAATCATCATCTTCTGCAATAAACTCACAAAGATTAAGTTGTCCTTCTACGTATGGATTTAGGTTCACATCAGGAATTTCTGCACATTCTTTGCCCGTGAGCAATTGATATGCACTGTTCAGTCGTTTAAATTCATCAACTTGGTTTTGCAGTTGTTTAAGGTCAGAAACACGATATGAGTAGTGTTCTAAATGCTCTAATAAGTCAATTTTTAAGACCTCAAAAATATAAGAGTCGAATAAATGTAATATAGTGTTTGTTACTAAATATTCTTCTATTATTTCATCGTTAATAAAATCAACCAATGTTGTCTCAGACCTTTCGTGGTCAACGTAAATAGGCATTAGAAGATAGTCAACATCCTCGGACTTAGAAAACAACGGATTGCCGTTTTCGTATATCTCGGAGTTATATATTTTGCCCGAATATTTTAGGCATCTGCTCAAATAGATAGGGTCGAAATATTCTGTGCCAATTTTAAAAAAATATTTACAAATGCCATTGCAATCTAAAACTTCGTATTTGTCAAGGATATATTTAGTATGTTCCTTGTCAAATGTGTAAGGTGGGTATTTTATGCCTTGTTTATTTTTCTCTGCTTTGGCAAATATATCTTCCGCAGATTTAAGTGTGGATGACGAAGCCTTACCTACAAGTTCTTTTGGTACATTATACTTTATCTTGTACATACAACACGGATTACCAACATACACTGCATCCGCACCGAATATTAAAATTTTTGGTTTTTCGGATAGTCTATCTTTTTTGGGTACAGCATTGAAATACGGCTTGATAACATCCTTTAATTCGGCATCTTTAATGCTGTCGAGTAGTTTTTGGGCTGCGTTATCGTTTTCGGTCTTTGATGTACCAAAGAGACCGTTCAGACCGCTGTTTTTTATCAGTTCCAATGCCTTTGTCATTTCGTTTTTTTGGTCGGAAGGCACATTGTCGAAGATATAGCGGAAAATTGCATTTAAAAACTTGTTTGCAAGGTCGTTTTTATCTTCTTTTAATGAGTTGTATATATATTCTCCTGCACGTTCAGGATAGGTCGGGTTTTCGATACTGATGTTTAGATTAGCATTTAAAATACGTTGTATCTTCTCTATAATTTGTTGATGGCTTGATGGTACAAGATGGTATATCGTTTCTAATACTTTGAAACTATAATAAATCGGTGTCCAATACTTGTTTGGTTCTTTTGGATATACGGTAAAATACCAACGTTCAAGGTCAGATGAAATACGGTTATTGCTGTCGTTGATTTCGTGTATTGCTAACTGCAATTCAAGTTTTTGAAGGGCGGTGTCGGATGTGTGATTTATTAAAATCTTTTGTAGTTTTTGTAAAATATTTGGGAAATAGTCTTTAAAACCGATATATTTTTTTCGCTCGCAATTATCGAAGTTGTACACATTTTCTCCATTACCCCATACTACAACATAATATTTAGGTGCTTGAAATGCTATCAATACTTTGCCGCTTTTGTGCTGCCACGTATCTTGACTTAATAGGTGATTATCAGACGGCACAAAATCATAATTCCAAAGCATTTTTTGTGTATTCAAATCAATCATTCCCGAAAGGTTATTTTTCCTCTTTTTTTCCATTTCTCTAACAATGTTTTATCAACAATCCAAGTATGATAAGACCGAATACACCAAGGTACATTACGGCTATCTTGATATTATCATCTATAATTGGCGGTTTCGTCATATCCAATAAATTTGAGGTGCATCCGACTTAATCTTTCTATCCCAAACAAACCACGCAAAAGGCATTAATGCGTTATCGTGTCTACGGTCATCATTCTTGTAGCAACAAATACGATGAGTGAACGGAAATACGTATGTCATTGGATTGTCGTAAAACAGATTATTGTAACGGTTTTCGCTCTCCAAAAATGTCAACTTCAACAACATTGCCACAACTCCTTTTTTTGAGATAAGGCTTAATGCGTGATTGCAAAACTCAATAGCCAAATTGTAAGGCGGATTGGTGCATATACAATCATAACCTTGCGGAATTGCCCGTGTTTTAAGAAAATCGACACCCGTCTTGCCATATCCACGTTTGAATAGTTCACTGCTGTATACGGTGTGTCCGTTGTCTTTTAGTTGTTCGGACAATCTACCGTTGCCACACGCACATTCCCAAACTTTTTTGGGTAATTTATACACATCTTCAAGTCGTGATATTGCACCGTTTCCCGTTGTATAATAGTCGTTTTGCTCTCGGTCGTTGCTACCGAGAGGGCTGTTGCCTACGATGCTGTGCGCATAGTTCCTTAGGTTTGTAGCCATATTAGTTTATTGATTATATTTGTCAAGAGTTTTTTTCGCCAACATTGCAAACGCAACGTCCTCGTGTACGGTGATACCCATATCGTGCAACAGCATACGAGCCATAGCCTGACAAGATTTGACAATCTTCTCCCATTCGGGATCATTGCCATCTTCTGCATAAATATTCGCAACGTCCATTGCGAATTGGTCTACCTTAGAGCGGTTCATTGGTCTGAAATGTTTGCATTTTGTTTCACATATTTTTGCCATACACGTACTTAGCCGTGCTTTTTGACAATAATTCGTATAATCCACAATATCCATACTATCAGGTATATGATTGTAGAGATTTCGGGAAGATTGTTTTTTTCTTCGTTCATCGTTTTGTCTTTTTTCGCCAAACGTAGATACCGATGCCGCCACCTATAATCACGCCTCCCAACAGCAGCCACAGCCATAGTTTTGACTTTTGCATTTTCTGAGCCGTGGCGAGTGCGGTAGTTGGTAGCGTGTAGTTGAAATACTTTTTCCATATTCCGCTTATGCGGTCAGCCCTATCACGGATGGCTTGTGTGCCGTCTGTCTTACGGGTGTTGAGCGCACAAGCACGCAGTAGGTCGTAGTCGTAATCCTTTTGTTTTCCACCGCTAATAAGCGACTTTTGACGGCTGACTTCGGTATTGAATTGTTTCGCCCACTTTTGAAAGTGTCCTGAACCGTTCCAACAAGCGTAGCACCAATGCACAAGTAGGCAATCATCGTTGTCAACGATATTGCGGTCAATGCCGAATTGCTTGCACAGTCTTACGTATACATCGTATATGATTGTTGCGGCAAGGATTTTGAGTTGCGCAGCGGTGTCTCCTTCGGCTTTGTAACCGTATTTCCACTTGGTAGAGGCTTGCTGAGAGTCAATGAGTAGCCAAAACAACTTACCTGCCTTAGTTTCGTTGATTTTGCCGCCTGCCACTCGGTCTATGCCGTACATAGTCTCGCCCGATTTGCCCATAATGGCAAACTTCTTAGGGTCAGCCGCTTGCATATTAGGATGGTAATACCCACCTTCCAAGTTGTCAATCACGATTTGCGTAACTTTTTGGAACTTGGAAGGCGCAGGTGTTACCCCGAATGAACGGACAGATTGCTCTATTTGTTCGTGTGTCATTGGCTATTTCTTTGAGGGTGAGAATGTGAGTTTTGAGCGTGTGCCTGAATAGCGTCTGCCACCTAACTTAGAATTGAATTTGTAAGATTTGGTGCGGAACGAACCGAAACCTGCGATTGTTACGCAAGAGTTCTTATCACTCGCCATCTCTTTGACAAATTCAAATGCTGCGTCAATCACACATTTAGCCTTAGCCTGAGATACACCGCATTTGTCGGCAGCGTATTTTGTGATGTCGGCTTTTGTGAAGTTGTCTTTGCCGCCACGAATACCACTTAGTTTGGTGCGTTTTCTACTACCGCAGCCTGATAGTTTTTTCCCACCTTCTACAAGGTCAAGAAATTCGTCTCTTTTTTTTGCCATTTTTTTCGATTTTTTAAGTTTACGTTTCTTTGATATACCAAATAAATCATCATCTTCTTCGTCATCATCGTCATTATAGCGACGATAATCATCATAATTCTCCTCTATCTCGTTATCATCGTACACTTCGTCAAATTCATCATCGTCCATTTCATCATTCAACCAATCTCGCATACGGTTATAGCCATCCCTTGCTATGGAATCATACTTATTCGGATATTGTTCTTTAATATAATCGGCAAGGAGTTGTCCTGATTTTCTGAATTTCTGATATTCTTTTCTACCATCAAAAAAATATCGGATGAAAAAACCTTGTGTAGTTTCAAACTTTTTGGCGATGTCGTTAAAATATCCCTGCTTTTCGTACTCATCTATCTGATTATATGGTGTCATAGTGAATAAATTAAGTTAGACTATTTTTTGCTCGTTGTGCGTTTTTTGCGCTTTGTCGTAGTAGTGCTTGAAGGTTTTTTCTTGCTTGTAGACGTGGTTTTTGCCTTTGTCTTAGCCTTAGCCTTTGCCTTTGTGGTTTTGGGTGTCGATGTGGTTTTCTTTTTCTTTTTGGCTGTGGTAGTTGTGGTTGTAGCCTTTTTTTTGCGTTTCTTGGGTGCAGCGGCTACGGTTGCCGATTTGGTGAGGAAATTGTCCGAAACAAAGAATTTTGCTTTTGTCTTTGCCTTCGACTTTGCAGTTTTCTTACTTGTGTGCTTCAACGAGGACACATTGTAAGTACGCGCTTTTTGACGGACACAACGGATTGAGCCAACGTTAGGTATAGAAATGTTGGCTGTGCTGTTAGATTTGAGAGTTTGTTTGATTACGTCCCAATAGGCGTTAACAACTTCGGTTGCTGCCTTTTTGGTTGTACCCGTTTTCTTTGCTACGGCTGCAATAATATCAGATTTGCGGATATTTTTGTAACCTTTGGGGGTTGCACCGAGTTTGTCGCCTTCGGTCATTTTGTAACCGTCCTGAACGATTTTTTTGTATTTGTCAGGATAATGTTTGGCTACGTATGCGTTAACATCATCGGCTTTGTACGAGAGGTCGGGCATACCGTATTTGTGGCAAAATTCAGGGATGGTGTAAATGCCCGAAGCAAACACCGAGTTGAAATAATACTCCTTATCGTCAGAGTTTAAAGATTCAAATTTCATAGTTTAAAATATTAAAATGTTAATAATCAATATTTTAAACTACTACACACAATACGGCTCACGCCGCTAATTAGGATTTTTACTAAACTGCGTTGCAAATATAACGATGTTTGCGTATATTTGCAAGGATTTTTGTAATTTTTTTTATAAAAATGCAAAAAAATAAGGTGCGACTTTTTGAATATCACACCTTATTATATATGCACCGTTATTTACGTTTGTATTTGCCCTTGTTAGGGTTCTGATGAACGTATATAGGTAACACGTCCAAAATAAGTCCGTAGTCGGTAAAAACGTGGTTGTCGCCAATTTCCTTGCTCAACTTCCATATTCTCCACGGTGGGAGAGATACGTTTTTTTCTCGCAGCAAGTCCATAACTGCCGATATGGTCTTGCAGTAATATGCACCGTCAGCAAGGGTTACTCTGAATAGTTTTTCTTGTTTCATAATATTGTTATTACGTTAGTTATTTTTTTTGGTTGCAATGCAATATTCGATATGCGGACATCCTTCGCAATCTTGCGACATAAAATTGCAATCGTCAGGATTGATTGGCTCGTCTGCATAACCATCTTCGGTGTCAATTTCTGTATTCATAATTAGGTGAATTTTAGTGTATTCTAAATTTTGAAAGTTCAAGAATATGAAGTAGCGTATTATAATCATCAACGGTGATTGATGATGGTTTCACAATGCGTATGCTTGTTTTAGCATTGCTATATTCGATACAAATACGGTTGATGGTCGGTCGAAATATTATAGCAAAACAATTTATCGTTCCGTCATCGGATTCTTCCAACTTATTAAACTCAATCTGTTTGAGTTCAGAAGGTATTTCTTGCCACTTTTCCTCACGTAATATATCAGGTGTTAGCGGTCTACCTTGTATCTCATATTTGTATCGGTAATCTTTTAATTCTTCCAACCATTTTGCCATTTTTTTGGCTTTTTTTCGGTTATTGTCGGCATTAAATCTGAACATCGCACTTTGGTAAAATTGTGCAATTGCCTCGTCTAATTCGGCATCAGGCGAAGGTTTTACCTCTGTCAACAACCTTATGGTTTTAGTAAGTTGTGCGTTTTGACCTTCCAAAAGCGATATACGTTTTTGGGCTTCGTTTAAATCTGTTATCATATTGTTTGTTTTTATAATTGTATGATTTCTGCTTTGGATTTACTAAGTTCTAAATCTGTTTCAAGAATTTTGTCGGGTTCAGGGTTATTGAAGTCCTGAGTTGCACAAATTGAGTAACATTCTTTGGTATGACGGTATATTAAGAATTTAAACAAGACTTTGGTTGGAACTCCGTTAATGTCTGTTTTTAATACCGATTTGCCCGGTCTTAATACACCTAATTCTGAGTGTGTCATAGTTTTAACGGTTTTTAAGGTTTATTTTATTCTTTTCCACGCTAAGAATTGAGCGATTTTTACGCCCGTTTCTTCCGATATAAAGCATTTTTGTTCGGTATCCCATCTTGCTACAATATATACATCTTTCGTTGGGTGTGTAATGCGAACTAAGCAATATTCTTCTGTTCGGGGTTGTTCTGAATACCAATTAGTTTGCGCTGAAATTGGCAATTCGCTAAATGCGTCTATTGCTTTCAAGGCAATTATTGTTCCTATATTAATATTTGTAGGAATATATTTTTTAGCGCAATAATCTGCTATTTCGATATTTCTTTCCATTTTCTTTATTTTAAAGGTTTAACCATATAATTCACTTCTTCTTGATTAGACATATTGTGTACTTTTTTTATTAGTTAATACCTGCTTGTTTGTGTAATTCTTCGATTTCTTTTTTCCGCTTTTCAATAGCAGCAACGGCTTTTTGAACTGCTTTTTCGGGTGTTTTTGCGAAAAAATCTGTTTTTTCAGACCATCCAAATAAGCCTTCGTCCATTTTGCATCCCCACACTCCGTTTTTTGCGTGAAAAGGGCTTATTTTTTGATACCTGATAAATTTCTCTATTACGAAACCATCTTTGTATCTTGTGGATTCACGCTCGTAAAACTTATATTGTTCGGGTTTTACACCGTCTTTTACCACACCTTCAACAACTATAAAATCAATACCCTTTTGTGTTAACTCTTGCGCTTCTTTCTCTGTATAGCGGTGTGTAGTTGTACGATATTCAGGGAAACACCTTAAAGTCAAGTGATATTCCTTTATCAATTCTAATATATTCATAGTATTCATAGCAATAAGTTTTATTTGTTTTCAAATTTGTTTTTTGCAAGATACCACGCAGATTGGAATGTGTAGTATTCGTGAAGAAGATCGTCCCATTTGGCGAAACCTATAAGTTTTTGTGTCAATGCGCCACCTTCGCCTTTTATCCATATCGAGTAACGTCCGCCAAAATCGCTTTCGTGATAGGTGCAATCTTGCCCTATCAATTTTGACATACTCTTAGCCAAATCTTCCAATTGTAGTTTTATTTTTTCTGTTTTAGTCATATTCTTAATATTTTGTGTGCGGTTGGTTAGACCGCACATTACCTTAACAATCTTCTTCTATTTTGCCCAATTCGTTGTCTACGTTGAAAGATTTACCGTCCATATCTACTGAATAGCCTATCACGCCATAAGAACAATGTAAAGGCATTACGCAGACGGTGTGTCCGTACCACTTGAACTCCGAACCGTTGCAGTGTTTCTCTAAGTTGAGAGAGCCGTTTTTAACAATCTGTTTGAAACGTTTTAATGTCATTGTAGCCATAGCATTACCAATTAGTAATCGTTACTTCATCGTATTCTTCGGGGCATTTGAGCGAGGGAAATTCCTCGTCTGCCTCTGTCTCAATAAGGCTGATAAGTTGGTCGTAATACACGCCCTTATATACCTTGCCTACGTTTTTGCAGTTTTTACCTGCTTGAAAGATGTATTCGTCTGCGCCTTCATCGTAGATAATAAGCATTATAGCCTGATTTTTGCCTACTTGAAGGCGGAGACCCAATGAGGGGTAGTCTACGCAGGCTGTTGAAGGCGTAAAGCGGTATTCTTTTGCTGTGCCGATTTTCAGAAATTCATCGCCTCCAATTTGAGCGAGAATGGTATTTGTTATTGTGTGCATAATATTGTCGTTTTTAGTGGGCGGTGGTTAGCCGCCCGTTACCTTAGTTTAAGCGAAGTTCCTCGTTGTTGCAATAGTCTCTATATCCTACGGAAAAGGCTATTGGATCGTACTTTCTGATCGCATCACCGTATTTCATTCTGCGGAATTTTCCGCCAATGATGAAGTTTTCCTCAGAAAAACTTTCACCTATTTCATTAAGAAATTCAGTATAATCTTTTTTTGTTGGAGTTTTCATAGTTACAATGTTTTAATGTAGTTTAAAAATTCGTTGTAGATTTCCCGTGTTTTAGCATATCGTGTTTGGTACGGTTCTGTGCTTTCCCAAAGTTGTTGATGTGCGCGACCCTCAAATTCCGAAACTTTTTTAGGGTCTAATGGAGTGCCGAAGGTAGAGCGGTAGCCCGTTACGAGAATTGTATCACAATCTAATACATAGATATCGTTGTTCCATCCTAATTGTCCTTGTGTGTAGAATC
>JAEEGL016090175.1_pt1 | contig 41112 bp, 25 predicted proteins | sample 9134231 | NCBI WGS metagenome assembly JAEEGL01 (sample SAMN16246548, study PRJNA631951) | gut metagenome | biome: gut microbiome; feature: rumen; material: fiber-attached | host: Bos | place: Iran: Karaj | collected 2018-10
AACCGGTCTCCGTGAAGACCTGCGTATCGGCGGTCCATCCAAGGCGCTCATTTCTCTGAGGACAGTCAGTAGGAACCGAGAGATAATTGGAGCGCTGTCCCCAAAGAGTGTTGGAAATGAGTTTGTTCACAAGTTCATTACCCGTGGAAATCGTTCCGGTTTCGAGATTCTCGGCGATTGAGGAAACAGGAATTGACTCTATTTTCTTTATGGTCACGTCGCCAGTTGACATTATCGAAACCAGTCTGTAACCGAAGAAAGTGCAGTGAGGATAATACTCCTCATCCGAGCCTTTCCCGGCGAATGTGTACACCAGTCTCATCCCCTGGTCGGGAATACGCAGATTGAGGCGGTGTGTGCTGCCTTCCGGTCCGTCCATTCCCCTGCTCTTGGCTCCGTTCCCGTCATTGAGAAGTTCAGACGGAAGACACGTAAGGGTTGTACCCTCGGCGGCCTTGAAAACGAACGAAGGGACTGCGGCGGCATTCTGGCCGAAGTCGACGACAAGCGTCTCTCCTTGATGAAGGGTGATTTCCTCTCCAGACTTATATTCCCTTGAGATTATGACCTTACCGTAATTCTCCTCGTCGGCACCCTCGACATCCTTCCATACATAAGAGCGGACCGGAGAAAGGGCGATATCCCTTCTCAGATAGACCTCAGCGCCGGACGTGGGGAAAATCTTTCCTTTGAACTCAGTATTGATCTCTGGAGCGGAAAGAAGCTCGGGAGTAGCGTACCCGGGAAGGATCCTGGCGTCAAATTCCTCTCCGTCAAAGATCGCGGCGTGCTGGACAGGACCGGCTATACCGGCCTTCCAGTTTTCTGTGTCCGTTCCGAACAGTTCCTTTGACCCGTCCGAATAAGTGAGTTCGACGACTCCTCTGAATGCGCACTTCTTGCCTATCATGCCTTCATGGCCCGAGGGGGTCACTATCTTGTCTCCCCACCATCCGGGAGTGACCTGGACAGCGAGAGTATTATCTGATCCTTTCCCTGTCTTGATTGCGCTTGTTATGTCGTAAGTGAAGGATATCTTTGTCTTCTCATAATGCGTGAAGCCCGGTTTAAGCACTTCATTTCCGATAGGGGTACCGTTCACATACAGCTCGTAAATTCCAAGACCTGTGGTCATCCACTTCGCGGAAGCCACCTTCTTTGAAGGACGGAGGGAAGACACGAACCAGCTTGCTCCGTCAGCCGCCCGGCCGTTCTGGTCACTGATCCTTCCTGTTATCACTGGGGCGTCAACAACAGATATCCACTCTGATGAATCCCAAGCCGAGTCATCCAAAGCATCCGTTAGAGACGGGACGCCCGACACCTTGGTAGAACAGCTGACCGCCAATGCGGCAGCAAGAGAAGCGACAAGTAAATTAATGACCTTCATTGTATTATTTATTCTTTGAATCCACGTTATTGTAATACGACCGTCATCTCCCCGGAGCGAATCCGGACAGGGCAGGAGCATCAGAAGCGTTTCCCCTCGATCTTATGACAATGTTCCTGACATCCAGATTACGGACGGACTCCGCATTGTTCTCGAACCCGGTCAGAAGGCCGACTTCAATGTTCTCTATCGTGACCCCGTCAACCGGATCCCGGCTGTCTCCTTTAATTTCGAACACGGCCTCGGACTGCTCCGCCTTTGCGTTCCTGATCGAAATATTCCTGATACGCGATATCCTCGTTTCGAAAGTGGGTACTATGTCTCGCCATTGGTAAAGCACATCAGTATCGATCTCGAATACCCTAAGCATCTTGGTCGCTGATACGTTCTCCACGGTCACATCTTCTATGAATCCCCCTCTACGGTGATTGGTCTTTATGTAGAAAAGCCTGTACACCTGGTCCGAAGAATGGCAATCATGCATATATATGCGGCGCACTCCGGCCGACATCTCACTTCCGATTCCCAGAAGGCAATGTCCCTGGACGATTTCGCAATTGCGTACTACAACGTCCTGTGTAGGCATACCTAGAGTCCATCCGTCCTGATTGCGTCCTGCCTTTATCACTACAGCGTCATCGCCCTGATCAAAGGTGCAGTCCTCCACTACGGCATGCTGAGTCATTTCAAGGTCGATGCCGTCATTGTTGTTGCCGTGCGCATAAACATCCAGTCCATGTGCCCAGACGTCTTTGCACATGAACAGATGAATCGTCCAGAAAGGGCTCTCCCTTATCCTGAACCCGTCGAGATTGACGTTGGTGCATCTGTTGAAATGGATGAGGTGAGGTCTCATCTGGACTCCTTCCCTTTCCATATGACGGTCTTCGGCCGGAACCCCGGTGGAGAACATCGCATATAGCTGCCTTGTCGCCTGGATATGGGACTCAGGCCTTTCGAACCATGTTCTCCAGAAGTTCATCTCAGGAGCCAATGTGCCCGGTCCGCTGATACCGATGTTCTCGCAGGCGTAAGCATAAAGAAGTGGCGATATGTTCATGCACTCCGCTCCTTCCCATGATACCTTGACGGCCGGATAGTACAGAGAGGGATCATCATCGAAAACGACCTCCGCCCCTTCGCTCAGATACAGATTGCAGTTGCTCCTGAAATGCACGGGCCCGGTAATCCATTCCCCGGAAGGGACGACGACTCTTCCTCCACCTGCCTTGTTGCATGCATCCATAGCTTTAGCGAAAGCGGCGGTATTTGCTTTGACATCTCCTTTTTTCGCTCCGTACCTCGTTATAGGGAAGTCCTTCTCCGGGAAAGAGTACATCTGAAGGGGTTCGAAGGGGAATGGGGCTTCAGGCGCCTCCACAGTTATCCCCTGAGCGTTCAAAACGTTACACCAGAATAATATCGCAAGAGCGGAAAAAAGCATTGCTCTGAAGAATCTTCCCATGGCAAACAGATAATCGGTTCGTGGTTTCACTGCACAATATACGAAAAAACCGGTCATGATGATACTGCAGGCCGCTTTGCCGAAGAGATAATCGATCCGCTGAAAGTCAAATTTGGAGGTTGTTTTGTATATTTGAAAGTTCACTTACAGATAAACCCATGGGAAAAAGAATCGTATTCATTGACTACATCAGGATAGTGGCATGCTTTCTCGTGATGCTGGTACACGCATCAGAGAATTTCTACGCGGCTGACGCTTCGGGGCTTGCCGGCAACATGTCGTACCTGGCAAACGAAAGCAACCGCTTCTGGGTGGCTTTCTATGACGGAGCCTCCAGAATCTGCGTTCCGCTTTTCATGATAGTATCCGCCTTCCTGCTTGTACCGATGAAGGACGGGATGAGCATGGGTGATTTTTACAAGAAGAGGTTCAAAAGGATCATTCCCCCGACTCTGTTTTTCATGCTTCTGTATACGTTCCTTCCCCTTCTTTGGGGAGGAATGAGCTGGGAACAGTCGCTCTCTGACTTGGGGCGCATCCCGTTCAATTTCCCGTCAATGGCGGGGCACTTATGGTTCATGTATCCGCTTATCAGTCTCTACCTCATAATACCAATAGTATCCCCTTGGCTCAGGCAATCTTCAGCGAAAGAAGAGCTTGTGTTCATCGGAATCTTCGCTTTCTCCACTCTGATGCCATGGCTCCATATGTTCGTTTCCGATGAGCTATGGGGAGAATGCTTCTGGAACGGGTTCCATGCCTTGTGGTACTTCTCCGGTTATCTCGGTTATCTTGTCCTCGCCCACTACATAAGGGTCCACCTCAATTGGGACAGGAACAAGAAACTCCTCATTGGAGCCCTGTGTTTCATAGTTGGAGCCGCTTTCACTGTCTGGTCATTCTATTACAAGGGTGTTCCTGGACAGAACATCGAAACCCCTGTAGTCGAGTGGTCCTGGGCATTCTGCACACCCAATGTGCTATGTGCTACATTCGGTGCGTTCCTTCTGTTCTCTTGCATTGAGAAGGAAGAGACTCCGAAGATGGTAAGAAGCCTTTCCGACCTTTCATTCGGGATGTATCTGGTCCATCTTTTCTTCATTACTTTATGGGCCGGGATATTCATCGGAGAAGGAGGATCCGCATCACCCACTGTTCCGGTTTACTTCGCAATCCCTCTTATCGCAGTATGCACGTTCATCTGTTCTGCAATCACCATTAAGATTGCTTCCTTCATTCCTGCAAGCGAGTGGCTTGCCGGCTGCGGTCGGAAATAATCTCCGAGCATCCTTTTCTGGTTTCAAGCAAATGACTATATTACACCAAACAATCACATATCAATATGATATACTGCAAAAGCCTCCTCTTTTTAGGAGCTACCGCCCTGACCGGCTCAAACGTATTCGCCCAGAATCCGCCACAACAGCGGACACCTTCATCCGAGAGCCCATTGAATGTTCTGTTCATTTCCTCAGATGACCTCTGCAGCGCTATGAACGCGTTCGGGGATCCGAGAGTAAAGACCCCCAACCTTGACAGGCTCGCATCAATGGGGGTGGTTTTCAACCGTGCTTATAACCAGTCACCCCTTTCCGGTCCCAGCAGGGCTTCAATCATGACAGGTTACAGACCCGACAAGATAGGAGTCCATGACCTGAGCGGGAAGTTCCGCTATGCCATCCCGGACGCCGTCACCCTTCCACAACTTTTCAAGAACAACGGATACTACACCGTAAGAGTCGGAAAGATATACCATGCAGGAGTACCAAGTGACATCGGCCAGCCAGGCTCTGATGATCCGGCTTCATGGACAATCGCATACAATCCCATAGGCCGTGACAGGACAGACGAGTATCTTCTCGAAGGCAACACTCACCCGGGGACTTGGATGTCCCTTGACTGCAACGACAACGAGATGACTGACGGAATTTCAGCCAACGTCGCCATAAGCCTTCTGAGAAGCCGCTACAGTAATGTCGGCAGCGCCTACGGCGGTCCGGCAAGAAAAGACGCCCCTGTGCGTCGCTCGCAGCAGCCCTTCTTCATGGCGGTGGGATTCTACAGACCCCACATCCCTTATATCGCTCCGAAAAAGTACTTCGATATGTATCCCGAAGTGACAATTCCCGAGAACTTTGAACAGGAATGGCTGACAAAACCCGATCTCGCCCGCAACAATACTTCCTGGAACGGCGGTGCCAGCGAAGAGGACTGCCTGAACGCTGTCCGTGCATATTACGCATCCGTCACCTTCATTGACGCCCAGATCGGCAAGATGCTGGATGCACTTGAGGAACTTGACCTGATGGACAATACCGTCATTGTCTTCTGGAGTGACCACGGATATATGTTGGGTGACCATGGCATGTGGCAGAAACAGAACCTTTTCGAAAGGACTGCCCACCAGCCTCTTCTGATTTATGCTCCCGGAATCACCGACGGCAAACCTTGCGATGCCATCGTCGAAACCATTGACATCTATCCCACTCTTGCAGAGCTTGCAGGCCTTGAGGCTCCCAAGGATCTGGACGGCGTCAGTCTCAAGCCTCTGCTGGAAGAGGTCGACCTCAAATGGGACCGCCCCGCATTCACCCAGCAGGCCAGGACCCTTTTCGGCGAAGGCCAGAACAATGCCATGATGCGCGCCTTCAGCGGTGGAACCAGGTTCATGTTCAATCCTTCTTTGGATGACAGCCACACGACCGTTTTCGGCAGATCCGTCAGGACTGACAGATACCGCTATACGGAATGGGATGAAGGAAGGGAAGGAATCGAGCTTTATGATTACGATAATGACCCGGATGAGCATGTCAACCTCGCATACGATCCTGACCGGAAAACCAGGAAACTGATGGAAGAACTTGCAGCGATCCTTCACTCAAGTTACGACAAAGAAGCCATTCAGGAAACGCAGAAGACCATCGCACGCAACAGGGCTGCGGCAAACCAGTCACTTGAGCCCTTATACCCGAAAGTCACATATTAGCTTACTGACAGAAAAATGCACGAACCGACCCCGAAATTAGGATTGGCCATACTGGCCGGTCTTACAGCAGCCGGAGCTGCCCCCATTAAGGCGGAAGCGCAGTCTCATGACCCCAAACGGCCGAACATCCTTGTCGTCTCGACCGAGGACATCTCATGCTATCTCGGATGTTATGGAGACCCTCAGGCCAAAACCCCTAATCTTGACAGATTCGCCACACAGGCAATCCGTTACACGAATATGCATACCCCTAACGGGGTCAGTTCTCCAAGCCGGTTCGCCCTTATAACAGGTTGCTATCCTTCGGCACATGGAGCAAACTACATGAGGGCATCCTATTACAATTACGACGTAGTCACGCCCGAGTACATGAGAGCGTATCCGGAGTATCTCCGAGCCGCCGGCTATTATTGCACGAACAACAACAAGACCGACTATCAGATCAGCACCGTCGAGTCGCATTGGGATGAAAACGGGAGGAACGCCACATGGAAGAACTGTCCTGAAGGGCAGCCATTCTTTGCCATCTTCAACATCATGACCACACACGAAGGTCAGCTATGGTCAAGGAGGGAACCTCTTGAAGTCCAACCGGAAGATATCGATATGCAGAAATGCTTCCCTTACTTTCCTGATGACCCCGTCATAAGGAATGACCTTGCCAGAATGTACACAAACATAGCCATAATGGACAGGGAGAGCCAGAAGTATTTTGATGAGATAGAGGAAGCTGGACTTTCTGACAACACGATAATAATCTGGTTCTCAGACAACGGAGGCCCTATTCCAAGAGGCAAACGCTCAATCTACAACACCGGGACAAATGTTCCTTTCATGGTGAAGTTCCCTGACGGTTATCGTGCTGGACAAGTCGAAGACAGACTCGTCACTTTCATGGACTTCCCGGCCACAATACTTTCCCTGGCCGGAATAAAGGTTCCGGAATACATGGACGGCAAGGCCTTTCTGGGAGAACAGGACAGCGCACCGGCGGAATATGTCTTCCAGGCAAGGGACCGTTATGACAATGTCACTGACCACAGTGCAGGAGCGCGTGACAAGAGGTTCCATTATATCCGGAACTTCATGCCCGAGACCTGCAACTATCTTCACAACGAATACCGGCTTGACCTTCCGATGATGAAGCGCCTTCTCGAAATGAGGGATAATGGAGAACTCAATGAAAAGCAGATGCTATACTTCAAGGCTCCCCGACCGGTAGAAGAGTTCTATGATCTTGCCAACGACCCATACGAGTTGAACAATCTGGCTGATGACCCTTCTTTCAAATATGATTTCGAAAGATTGAAAGCAGCATTCGAACAATGGAACAGCACGACGAACTCCGTCTGGAACACCAAGACCGAGGAAGAGTGGATAGCGGAGTTCAAACCCAATGGAGAGAAACAGGTCGTTGCCGACCCCGTGATCACCCGCACAGACGAAGGTTACGTCTTCAGCTGTTCAACGCCAGGAGTGTCCTATGTGTATAAAGTACAGACGGTCAAGCAGCAGAAAGAAGAAAAGGCCGCTTTGGACAAAGCACAGAAAGAATCCGACATAGCATTTGAAAAGAGAAAAGCTGAAATGGCTTCCCGCCCTATCGAGTCCATTCCCTCTTACATGAGAGCGGCGATGAACAATCGCCCCATAGTGCAGGACACATCCCACTGGGACTACTATTCCAAGCCGATCCCATTCGAGAAAGGCAAGGTCATCTCCGTCAAAGCATGCCGTTCAGGAATGACAACCAGCGGAACCGTCACTGTCAAGATGAAATAGACCTTGTTCGACTGTGGAACCGAATAAGGAGGGGATTTGTTTTCCCTCCTTATCGCTTTCCCCCATAAAACTCCTGCAAACCGTCAGAGTTCCCGCATCCTGGCCCACGGAATCACATATGCTGGAGGAAGCTTCTCCGAAAGCAGCTCCTTCATGCGTTCCATATAAGGGGCAGCATGGTCATAGAACCTGAAGTAACCCTCGCACAAAGCATTCAGACCGGTATCCCCTTTCTCGGTCCTGTTGAACCTGTGTTTGGGACATTCACCATTGCATGCGAAAAGATATTTGCACCGGGTGCATTTGGACGGAAGGGAACTGCGCTTACCTATCCCGAAACGGATCTGCTGCTGAGACTCCATCATGGAACGGATGGATTTTTCACGGATATTCCCCAACAGGTACTTCGGATATACGAAATGGTCGCAAGGATACAAGTCGCCGTTATGCTCAATGACTGCATTTCCTCCGCAGGTCTGGCCATATATGCATGTACCGGGCATCACCCCTACCCATGAAGCCAGAGCGGCGTCAAAGAGCCCCACGAAATACTGCCCCACGTCGTTCCTTACCCAATAATCGAAGATATCGCACATGAACTTCCCGAAACCCATGGACGAAACTGACCAGAAAGCGAGCTGCGCACCTTCAGTGGAAGGATCGACAATATAGGGTCTTGCGTTCTTCTTGACCTTCCCCGAAGGATCAGAGGGATATTTCACATGCTCGACGACCGGCATGAACTGCATATAACGGCTGCCTATGCTTTTGAGGAACTGGTACACTTCAAGGCCACGTCCTTCGGAAGCTTTGTTGATGGTCGACAGCGTATTGAACTGCGCATCCCTGTTCCGAAGGAACTGCAGTCCCTTCATCACTCGGTCGAATGTTGGGAATCCTCCTTTGTCTTTCCTGTACTTGTCATGGATATCCTTGGGGCCGTCAAGGGATATCCCTACAAGGAAATCATTGTCACGGAAGAAATCCGCCCATTCGGCATTGATCAGAGTACCGTTCGTCTGGATGGTATTGTGGAGGACCTTGCCGTCAGCATACTTGCGCTCCAGTTCCATCGCCTTCCTGTAGAAATCCAGTCCAAGAATGAGGGGTTCTCCTCCGTGCCAGTTGAATGTGACTTCAGGGACATCATTTGCTGCGATGTACTCACGGATGACGTCCTCAAGCATATCTTCGGTCATCCGAGGTTCCCTCCCTCCGTAAATCTCAGCCTTGTCAAGATAATAGCAGTAATGGCAGTCAAGGTTGCACAAAGAGCCGGCCGGTTTCAACATGATGTTGAAGGCCGAAGGACCTGTAATGCGTACAGCGTCCTGCAGAAAAAGCGTATCTTCAAACGGGTGAGGCATGATACAAAGTTATCAATTTCCTTGGACATAACACAAACTGCAATGAGTAATACGAAGTTGCACCAAGAAGTATTTATTGTTATCTTGCGCTCACAAAGAAACGAACATGGCTAAAACCACAACCTATCTTGAATCCAAGCCCCGGTATGAGATACTGGACGGGCTAAGAGGCGTAGCCGCGATGATGGTCATCATTTTCCATCTTTTCGAAACGTACGCCCACGGGCAGCAGCATGTCAACCACGGATATCTGGCAGTGGATTTCTTCTTCGTACTGTCCGGTTTCGTCATCGGCTACGCATATGACGACCGTTGGGACAAGATGACCACATGGGGCTTCTTCAAAAGGAGGCTCACAAGGCTGCACCCTATGGTGATAATGGGCACAGTCATCGGAGCCTGCCTCTTCTTCTTCGGCGCTGACGCTTTCAGGCTTATCCTTTCCGCTCCCCTGTGGAAAGTCCTTGTATGCTTTGTCATGGGATTGTTCATGATTCCCACAGGGCCTAAGATGGACATAAGGGGGTGGTCCGAAATGAATTCGTTCAACGGTCCGAACTGGACGCTCACGCTGGAGTACATCGGCAATATCCTATACGCTTTCATCCTGAGAAGACTGCCGACGTTCGTGCTCTGCATTCTTGCCGCCCTTGCCGCCGTTCTGACTCTTGACCTCACCATGGGATGGGACCTTTTCGGTTTCTTCCCTGTCCGTGAGTTCGTACGTCCCGACGGCTCAGTGATGACATTCGGAGGCCCTCAATACCATGTCAAGGGAGGATGGTCGCTTACATCACAGCAGATGTACATCGGATTCACGAGACTGCTGTACCCGTTCCTTTGCGGCCTTATAATATCACGTATCCTTCCAAGCAGGCGTACAGAAGAGAACCCCAGCGGCAGCCCCATCCATGTGAAGGGCGGGTTCTGGTGGGCAGCTCTCATCCTTGTTGTCATCTTCTCTGTCCCTTGCATCGGAGGAAAGGACGGAGTCCCCAACGGATTGTATCAAGCCCTGATGATCATTCTGGTGTTCCCCTTCATTGTCCTGTTGGGAGCCGGAAGCAAGACCACTGACCCCAAAAGCACAGCGATCTGCAAATTCTTCGGAGACATATCATACCCCATTTACATCACCCACTACCCTCTTATCTACATGCACATGGCGTTTGTCAGAAGGCATGGTGACGCACCTTTATGGGTCCATATAGGGGTTTCCGCAGGAGTATTCATCCTTGCCATCATTCTGGCATACGGTACATTCAAGATTTACGACGAACCTGTCCGTGAATGGCTGAAGAACCACTGGCTCAAGGGTGAGCAGAAGCTTCCCACATGGTTGAAGACCGTTGGATGCACCATGGCAGTGCTCGCGCTGTTCTCGGGACTCTACCACACCAATAAACTGAAGTTCATGGGCCTCACCTACGAGGAGCCGAAGACCGAGGTCACAAGGCAATCCCCGGCACAGGCTCCTTCTTCAGTGCCTCAGGCCCCTGCTCCTCAAGCATCAAGTGAAGAATCAGCTGCTTCCTCTCCCGACTCATCCGGGCAATAGCAAGGTTGAACGATATGATTATCCCCGCGCAGAACAGTTCCTGTGCGGGGATATTTCTTTACAGGCCTGAACTGGCAGGACGCGTCAGAAGAGCTATGCCTGCAGCCACTTGTACTTTGCAAGACTGTAGATGGGGATGAAAGGAAGAAGAAGCGGAGTCTTCTTCACATAGGACTGGAACTCAGGATCGCTGCCGTAGGTCTCAGTCTGACGCAATTCAAGCCTCCGGGCTCCACTGAACATCACGTAAACTATCCCTGCGTATCCGATTGCGGCAATGATCCACTGTCCCGGTGAAAGTCCTGCGCCGATGGCGCTAAGTAAGCTTCCGGTCCAGATTACAAGTTCACCAAGATAATTGGGGCATCTGACGACACTGTACAGGCCCTTGTCCACAAAACGTCGGGAATTCACCTTCTTCGCCGCACTCTTCTGAATGTCTGCACCAGCCTCAAGGAGTGTTCCGCACACGATTATGGCAAGCCCTATCCACGCCCACGTTGTAGTGACAGGGGATCCGTCCCTCATGGACGCCAGACGGAAAGCCACGGGACTGACCTGACCTACATAAAGCAGGGCGCAGAAAATCCATATCGCGAAAATAGCTCCGACGGAATGATCCTTCTGTGAGATTGACGGATCGTACAGTATCTTCCGGTAAGACTTTGACTTTTGCTGTCTATAGAGAAGATAACCCCCAAGCCTGCATCCGAAAATGAACATCGCGGCACAGAGAAGGACTGTCTCCACAGTCAGGACATCGCGGAAGATCACAAGCAGAGCGACTGCCAATGCTGCTATTCCGAATCCGTATCCCAGACTGAAAAAATAAATGAAATATTTCCAGCCGATAGCTGATACCGCCAAAGAAACGGCCAGAAGAATGAGAAGATAACCCATAACAACAACTTATCCGGTTCAATAATAAAGCTTAAGAGGTTTCTGCCTCAAATAGCCCTCATACAGGCCGTGGACGCATTCCCCGGCCATCTCATACCCGCGGAGGGAATAGTAGCCGTTCAGAAAAGAGTTGTCCCTGGCGCAGTCGAGTCTCATGTAATCCTTTCCCATGGAAAAAGCCAATTTCTCTGCTTCTTCCAGATATACTGAGCCGCACCCTTTTTCTGAAGAATCCGATGCAAAATTGTGGAGATACAGAGCCGAAGCCCTGTCACTCCCCCACCTGAAGTCCTCTTCAATCAATACTCCGACACAAACTATCCTGCCGTCCGCGGTTGTAAGGACATACAGACTGTCCTCTTTTTGCATCTGCTGATAGTACTCCAAAGGGAAACGTTCGACATATCCGGTGACATTCCATTGGCGTATCCCCCGGCTGTCCATCCATGCCATCCTGCCAAGAACCATGGAAAAGACCTCCTGCACTTCATCAGCAGAAGCCTTCCTGAAAATGTATTCCTTCCCTTCCATGCTTAGCGGCAGCGGACACAAGGGTCACTATCTCCTTGAATTCGCGATGGAGATATAGTATATGAGGGTTGCAAGTGAGCCAATCGCTGAAATGACATAAGTGTATGCGGCCCACTTGAGAGCGTCAACAGCCATCGGTTTGGTGCCGGCATCCGTGATACCCGCACTTTCAAGCCATGCGACGGCTCTTCTGCTGGCATCGATTTCAACAGGAAGGGTCACGAAACTGAACAGAGTAGTAAGTGCGAACAGTCCGATACCGATCCATATGAGCGAAGGGAAGATGTTGATGAAAGCGACTCCTGCAAGAAGCACCCAAGTAACCCATTTGCTGGCGAAACTCACGACCGGAACAAGCGAAGAACGCAACTTCAGTGGAGCATATCCCTCAGCGTGCTGGATGACGTGTCCGCATTCATGGGCGGCAACGGCGGCAGCGGCGACAGACCTCTGGCCATAAACGGCCTGGCTGAGGTTCACCTTTTTGGTCTGGGGGTTATAGTGGTCAGTGAGAGAGCCCTGGACGCACTGTATCTGAACGTCGCGGATCCCATGGTCGGAGAGCATCTTGGCCGCTACTTCCGCACCGGTCATTCCACTTGGTCCAAGGATTTTGGAATACTTGGCGAAACGGCTGTTGAGAGTCTGCTGGACGATGAAGCTCGCCACCATCACAGCTATCATTATTATCCAAATCATCTGTCTTGTAAATAATGGGATAAAACTTTAAACAGGGAGAAAAACACTCCCGCGTCTGCACAAAGTTATGCAAAAGATACGCCCAATCCAACAGCGGTTTACCAAAAGGGGAATATCTGCAAAAATGTCATGCCCATGTCAACAGAACAACGGCCTTTTCAGAGATGACGGACAATCCAAAAGACTATTATTCTATGCCATGTCCGGTCTTTTTACTATTTTTGCAGGCTGAATACGAAAAGAGACATGTACAGAGAAGATGATTTTTCACGTCTGGAGCTGAGCCTCCCCGCGGCGCTTGAGAACTACCGGTACTTCCGGTCGATACTCGAGCAGGAGACACGTCTTCTCGTTCTTGTCAAAGCCAATGCTTACGGACATGGCGCTGTCGAGTTCGCCTCGATGATGCAAAGGGCCGGAGCCGACTATCTCGCAGTAGCGTATCCTGTTGAGGGCATTGAACTCAGGCAGTCAGGTATAAGCCTGCCTATCCTGGTGCTCACTGCCGGAACCGACTTTTTCGGTGAAATAATCGACTACATGCTTGAGCCGGGAATACCCAACCTTTATTCCCTCAAGGCTCTAGTCGAAGTCCTCAAATCCAGGAACATCACGAACTACCCTGTGCATATCAAGATAGACTCCGGTATGCACCGTCTCGGATTCATGACCAGTGAAATAAAGGATCTGTGCGATTATCTTTCAGATTGTCCGTACGTGAAAGTCAAGTCCGTGTATTCGCACCTTGCTGTCGCAGAAGACCCCGAGCAGGATGAATTCACCTTGGGACAGATTTCCCTCTTCAAGAAGAACGCGGACACAATCACGGATTCGTTGGGGTACAAGCCGATGTACCATGTGCTCAACTCAGCAGGAATAGAAAGATTCCCCCAGTACCAGTTCGACATGGTGAGGCTTGGTATCGGAATCTACGGGATCAGCGCTCTTCCCGGAGTCAGACTCAGTCCCGTGGCTTCCCTCAAATGCAAAGTTCTCCAGATAAAGACCCTTGGGCCTCAAGACGGTACGATCGGATACGGAAGATGGGGAAAGATATCTCCCGAGGGAACTGTCATCGCGACCATTCCGGTCGGATATGCTGACGGAATCGACCGTCACCTGGGAAGAGGCAACGCTTCTTTCAGCGTGAACGGACACAGAGCGAAGACCATCGGAAACATCTGCATGGACATGTGCATGCTTGATGTCACCGGCATAGACGTGAAGCCCGGTGATACGGTAACCATTTTCGGAGATGACCCTACGGTTTCCGAACTGGCGGACATCCTCGGCACAATCCCTTATGAAATCCTGACATCCGTCCCGAGAAGAATCGAAAGAGTGATCACAAGAAAATGATTCCGGCATCCCCTTGAAGGGAAAGAGAATAAAAAATCCGCCCTCAGAGAAAAACCTCCTGGGCGGATCTTGTCTTTATCTTATTCTTATCAAAGAATCAGTCAGCGGGAAGAATCTGATCACCATAGGGAAGAAGAAGCCCGGCCCTCACGGCCTCTGAATACTCATCACCCATCAGGTAAGAAAGAATCGCCAACCCGAACTCAATTGCGCATCCGGGGCCTCTGCCTGTAATAAGATTGCCGTCAACTACTGCGGGATCTCCGGTGAAGTTGCAACCTTTCTCCCTGAGAGAATCCTCGAACCCGTCATAGCAGGTGACGTTCATCTCATCCAAATCTGGAAGCTGGGATACCACAAGTCCCGGAGCGGCGCATATGGCTGCGACTGCTCCACCCTGTGCCCAATGTTTCTTCATGATATCCATAAGAACTTCGTTCTCCGCCAAGTTCTGTGCGCCGGGCAGTCCGCCGGGAAAAATCATCACGTCCATGGGATCAGTTGCCGTATGGTCAGTGAGAGGAAGGAAATCCTTCCACACAATATCCGCTTTCAGAGATATCCCGTGGGCTCCCTTGACAACCGGGTCATCCGTTACGGAAACAGTCTGGACCTTGACTCCTCCTCTTCTGAGGATATCAACAGTAGCTATAGCCTCGATCTCTTCGAAGCCTTCAGCAAGAAACAAGTAAACTCCTATCATATCTATTCCGTATTATTTGTCTTGGCAAGATAATGGTTCTGCTTATCATGTGCAAGAAAAGAAGTTCATTTTATCACTTTCCAAGCCATGTAAGATACCTCCAAACGGTCTCAAGAGGTCCTCTCTGATGCTTTTTCGACCACTGATACAGCAGGATGATCTGTGTAACGACTATAGCGATACCCACCAGGAATGACCATGTGGTTCCAAACACCTTGTACATTCCGAATCCCCATCCATAGAAAACGAGTGTGCCCAGGACGGATGACATAAGGTAATTCGTGAGGCTCATCCTTCCAAAAAAGCATACATGGGAGAGAGATTTCCTGAAACCGGAGAAGGCATACCAACACAGAACAACTGTGGAAACGATAAGAAGAAGGATCGCCAGATTGAATATCGGGTGCAGGAAGTTATCCACCTCGCCGAAGTCTACAGACCCTCCGGAGCGGTTCCCGAAAATGACGCCTGCAGCGACTGCTGCAACTGATACTGCACAAACGATCCTCCAAATCTTGAGATGGTTCCCTTCATTGTAGAAAAGACGCAACCTGCCGAAGAGTATCCCGAGATAGAAAAGTCCCAATGTCTGGGTTATCCTTCCTTTATCGAGGAACCATGCGAGTGAAACAGGGAAGCCGTATTTGAGGCTGGCTGCCGCTGACTCAAGGAATGTACCTTCCCCGTTGGCCTTCCCCATTTCCATATACCCCTGGTACATGGATGAAACATCCGGCTTCCATCCTGAAATGAGGCTGTATATCTCTATTGGCTGGATGAGCAGAAATATCGTCAGTCCCCAAAGCACCGGAGTGGAAAGGTATCCGGCCGGTATCATCAGAAGTCCAAGGATAGCGTAGAATGTGAGGATATCACCGTTATAGAAACAGAGGTTCAGCACGCCGAATCCGAACAGAAGGACCATCCTCCATGCGAATCTCAGCGAGAAGTCTTTTCCCTTCTGCTCCTGGTTGTCCCTCATGATGAAGAAACTCAATCCGAACAGGAGAGCGAATATTCCGTACATTTTGCCCGACAGCAGGACTGTCAGGATGTTGAAAAGGGTGCGGTCGAAAGGAAGGCTGGCGGAAACGTCGAATGAAACCAGATTGAAATGCTCAACCGAATGATAGAGGATAATGCCTATAACGGCAAGCCCCCTCAGGGCGTCAGCGACCTCTATACGGGAGTTCTTGAGTCCTTGGGTTTTGTACATCGTGCGAACCAATAAAATGAATATATGCCAAAAATGATGGTGATACGGTATCACTTTCCGCAAATATACTTCTTTCGGTCAGTTTTCTCCAAAAGAACATTGTGCGCAATGGCAAAACATTGTACCTGATGTTTAAATTTCACTCCTAATGTTTAGATGGGTTGGAAAGAGTTCTCCAATGCGTCAGAAATCACTATCTTAGTACTACCAAAAGCAAAACCAACACACAACAAATTAATAAAATGAAAAAGATCCTTACTATCGTCGCATCACTCTGCATGGTTGCAGGTGCTATGCAAGCTCAGGAACTCACAAACTTCTCATTCGGTAGAGGAGCAGCTCCCGTCATTTCCCCTGAAATCCAGGCTGACAGTGTTACCTTCCGTCTGAAAGCCGACTATGCTACCTACGTCAAGCTCAGCGGCTCTTGGATGCCCGGCTTCGGTGGCGCCGTCGACATGAGAAGGGGCGAAAACAACGTCTGGTCTGTGAAGCTCCCTCTTCCCGCTTCCGATATCTACACCTACAACTTCGTAGTGGACGGTGTGGCTGTCAACGACCCTCAGAACATCCAGGTACAGCGTGACGGAACTCGTTTCCTCAACATGCTCATCGTTCCCGGCAAGATGACCGAGAACTACAACGAGGCAAATCACAGGGGAACCGTTTCACATCCTTGGTATGACAGCAAGATCCTCGGCATCAACCGTCGTCTTACCGTCTACACTCCTTACGGATACGAGAACAACCCCAAGAAGAAATACCCTGTCCTCTATCTTCTCCATGGAGCAGGTGGTGACGAGGAGGCTTGGACCTCTATGGGTAGGGCTGCACAGATCCTCGACAACCTCATTGAGAAGGGTCTCGCAGAGCCTATGATCGTCGTCATGCCTAACGGAAACGCCAACCAGCAGGCTGCAGGTACCCTCAATATCCCTGTAAAGCCTATGAACATGCAGGACTACCAGAACCCCGCAAACCGCGACTCCTATGTACGCAGCCTCTGCGAGGAGATCGTTCCTTTCATCGAGAAGAATTTCCGCGCTATCGCAAAGCCTGAAAGCCGCGCTATCGCAGGTCTTTCAATGGGTGGCGGTCACACCATCACCGCTTCCAATCTCTATCCTGAGATGTTCGACTACATTTGCCCCCTCTCAGCAGCAGGCAGCGCTACTCCCGAGCAGGTTGCAACCCTCAAGAAGGCTGGTGTGAAGCTCTATTTCCTCGCTTGCGGAAACGCCGACTTCCTCTTCCAGGGTTCACAGGCTCTTGACAAGACCCTCACCGAGCAGGGACTCGAGCACACCTACTTCGTTTCTGAAGGCGGCCACACATGGTCAAACTGGAGGCTCTATCTCAACACATTCGCTCAGAAGCTTTTCAAATAAGATATTAAAACCTGAATCGGAAGAAGGCTGACTTCGGTCGGCCTTCTTTCTTTAAGCTGCCTTCGTCACCAATGAAAGGGTCAATATACATTATTACTACCTTTATCTGCTTGGCCACTCTGTTCTCGTGCGGGAAAAGTGACCCGAAAGAGGAACCTGAACACAAAACAAGAGAGAAAGCCACAGTCCTGAAGGACAGGATCATTCACAGCGATGTCATGGACATGGACATCAAGTACAGCATCTGGCTTCCTCCCGAGTACAAAGAAGACGGGAGCTACCCTGTCCTGTATCTTCTCCATGGTTATGAATTCATGGAGGCTGACGCCAAAGACGCCCATAACGGCTGGCTGTCTAAAGGCAATCTCAACATTAAGGCGAGCGAATATGTATGGGACGGAGGCGTGCCATTCATCATCGTGACACCAAATGGCCAGAATGCGTTCTACAAGGACGATAATGACTCCCGTCAGCTCAAATATGGTACATTCTTCCTGGAGGAGTTCATTCCCCAGATCGAGAAGCAGTACGGCGGAAACGGTAAAAGAGCGATAGCCGGGCTTTCTATGGGAGGTTACGGGACGCTCTACCACACACTTCTTAATCCCTCCAAATGGACTTACGCCTACGGATGCTCCCCTGCAATCATGGACCTTGAGAAAATGGTCAAGAGCTGCGACAAGTCAAAACTTCCCGGAATCACCCTTGAAACCGGAATAGACGACACCACCGTTTCACTCCAGTCGGTAACGCATTTCTCGGATGTACTCAAAGAGAACGGAATCAACCACGAACTGATTACCAGGAACGGCGGCCACACGTGGCCTTTTTGGCAGGCCTGCCTACCGAAGATCCTGAAAAAGACCGGTGAAAGTTTCAGATAGGTCCCCGATACAGGTTTATGTGAAACAGCGTCCTCAGGAATTATCCCGGGGACGCCATTTTGATTTACGGCCAAGGACGGAAATGTTCTGCGGGCCAGATAATGAACGGTCAGCATTTCAACCAACTGCTGAGATGCTGACCTACAAAAAGTAAAAACCGTCTCCCGCATCAAAGGTGACGGGAGACGGATGCACATAAACACTATTTGAACGCCTTCTGGGCGAACTCAGTAAGATACATTCTCCAGTTGCGCCAGATATGGCCACCTGAAGTCTCGCGATACTCATAAGGGAATCCGTTCTGGTCGAGATATTTCCTCAAGCCCTCATTGGCGCTGTAAAGGAAATCGGTCTCTCCAATAGCTATATAGTACAGCTTGGGCTTCGCATTGAACATCGCCTTCATCTTGGACTGGAACTCCGAATACTGGGCCTGATTGTCAGTGGAAGGTACGGAAACAGCTGCAGAGAAAAGGCCGATGTATCCGAACTTGCCAGGATTCAGAAGCGAGGTCTGATAAGAATGTCCTCCTCCCATTGAAAGGCCGCAAATCGCTGTATTGGCGGGTCCTGTAAGAACACGGTAATGCGACTCGACATATTTCATGATATCGCCGAAGCTCTCAGGGATTCCGGTCTTTGCCGGAGGGAATCCGGCGCCACCGCTCATGCTGGTGACATACATTCCGGCAGACCATTCGCCGGGAGCCGCAGAGGTATTGGGGTTGCCGTTGGGCATAACCATGATACAAGGTTTGACTTTTCCGGCTGCGATGAGGTTGTCAAGGATCTGGGCCGCCCTACCGAGGTTGGGCCAAGCGTCCTCGTCACCACCGGCTCCATGAAGGACATATAGAACCGGATATTTGGTCTTGTTCTTGGGAGCGTCGTATCCTGCAGGAGTGTAGACTGTAAGACGGCGGTTAAGACCCAATGAAGGAGAATCGTACCAAACCTTGGAGACATCCCCGTGAGGGACTTTGTTAACGCTGTAAAGATCACCCTTGTCGCCTTTGTCCTTGGTAACGATAAGGATATTTGACCAGGTGGCTACATCACGGAACATGTAAATGTTTGAAGGATCGAGAGTGGTCACTCCGTCAACCTTGAACACATAGGAGTAGAGTTCCGGTTCAAGAACATCGGTAGTGTACTCCCATACACCGTCCTTCTCGACCAGGTCGACAGTTGCCGGCATGTCCATCCTGATGTTGCCCATCTGTGAAGAGATGGGAGGGATGACATCACCTGTAAGCTGCACCTTGCGGGCTTTTGGCGCGATCAGACGGAAAGTCACTGTTCCGTCAGGGTTGATCTCAGGAGACTTGGCGGTCTGTCCGCCCATAAGTGACTGCTGTGCCATAGCGCTTACTCCAAGCGCCATCGCTGCAATTACAAGGAAGAACTTTTTCATATGCATGTACATTATTTGAATACCTTTTGTGCGAATTCAGTGAGATAAAGTCTCCAGTTGCGCCAGATGTGCCCTCCGGGAGTCTCACGATACACGTAATTGTATCCTTGGGCATCAAGCCATGCGCGGTACTGCTCAGTAGAGGCATATAGGAAGTCTGTCTTACCCATCGCTATGAAATAAAGCTTGGGTTTCGCTGCGAAAACGCTGCGGATCTTGCCTGCGTACTCGGTATTGGAGGCGAGGTTCTCGGAAAAGCTCTTTCCCCTCTCTGAATTCGGAATGGAGATCGCTCCGGAGAAGATTCCCACATATCCGAACTTGCCGGGGTACATGTTGGTGGTCTGGAATGTGTGGCCTCCACCCATGGAAAGTCCGCAGATTCCGGTGTTAGCTGCTCCGGTAAGCACGCGGTAGTTGGCTTCAATGTACTTCATGATATCAGGGAAAGCCTCAGGAATGGTGGCTTTTCCGGGACCGAACTGGTTGCTGCTGCCCATGGCAGGGACATACTGTCCGGCAGACCATTCACCGGGAGCGGCTTCACAGCTGACGTTTCCGTTGGGCATGACCACGATCATGGGTTTAGCCTTGCCTTCAGCGATCAGGTTGTCAAGGATCTGCGCTGCCCTTCCGAGTTCACTCCATGCATTCTCATCACCTCCGGTTCCATGGCAAACGTAAAGGACAGGATACTTGGTCTTGTTGCCGGCATCATAATAACCTGCAGGGGTATACACTGTCATACGCCTTGTCATACCGAGTTTGGGTGAAGGATACCATACTTTGGCAACACTTCCGTGAGGAACGTCATTGGCGGTATAGTAGTAACCGGGATCATCTTTCTGACGGGTGACAAGCACAATGTTAGTATAAGTAGCGATGTCCCTGTTCATATAGACGTTGGAGGGATCGAGCATCCTCACTCCGTCAACATTGAAACTGTATGAGTAGAGTTCACCCGGCAGAGGGACTGTGGTGTATTCCCATACGCCGTCCTTCTCGACCATGTCAACAGTTGTGGTCGCATCAGTTGCGCCCTCAGGAATGGCTGTCAGGAAATCACCCGAAACGGTAACTTTGCATGCCTTAGGAGCCCTCAGACGGAAAGTGACGCTTCCGTCGGGATTGACCTCAGGGGATTTGACATTGTTGTTCTGGAAGAGCTGCTGCTGTGCAAAAGCGCTGCTCGCGACCAGGAGAATGGCCGCCAGCGATGAAAATAATTTCTTCATGATAAAGATGTGTGGTCAGGTTTATTGTCCTGCCCACTGACGGCAGAACTCCAAAAGTCCCTCTTTAGTGTCAGGAGCTTTCTTATTGGACTTGAACCAGGCTTCGATATCCGCCTTCTTGTCCGGAAAGCACTTCTGGAAGTTCTTCTTGCTTGTGGGCATGACCTCGTTGTCTACGCTCAGAAAAACCGTTTCCGACATACGATAAGGATAGGACTTGACGTTTTCCAACTGATATAGCTGACCTCCTGAAGCGAAAGCACCATATTCCTGGATGGATGTCGTCTGGGAGGCCATACCATAACCGCCTGTCTTACTGTCGCTCATCACAAGAACATCTCGTTTCACGGCAATGCCGACTTCATCGGTCACAGGGACAAGTCTATAGAAAGAGCCTTGATTCCACAGGAATGTGACTCCATCAATGACCACCTTGGTTATAGCATCGTCTTTATCTGCCGCCAACTCCTGACCGTTACGGTCTTTGAAACGGATACTGTTGTCAAGAGCACAAATATTGAAAGTCCCTTGGACAGGGGGCCTACCATTGTATACTATACTGCCTTTCCCGAAAGAAGGCATAAGATAGAACACATCCTCCGGTATGCTGTTCCCCTCCTGTGCGGACAAGGACAAAATTGAAAGCAGCAGTATGAATACAGTATAAGCCAGACGTTTCATGTGAAAACAGTTTTTCGGTATTTACTGCAAATATTGTACGACAAAATGGGCCGGAGAAGCCCCCGGCCCAAATCATCGTGAATCAGATTACTCCCAATCAGTTACTTCAGTGACCGTGCTGAAATCAGCAGAGACCTTGTAAACTGCAGAGTAGTTGTACATTTCGTTCGGGTTTACAGTACCGTCGGACTTGTACTCGGCAGGATGATGGATAGTCTTATGGGGAGTCTTCGCAATAAGATCATTCCAGTTGCTGAAGTCCGAAGCGAGTTCGCCCCAAGGGAACTGGTCCATGTCTACGGTGTCCTCATCCCAAGCAGGTACAACGGAGCAATGAGTCGCCAAAACACCAATGCGGACATAGTGAGGCTGGCTGTACTTGAACTCATTGTTGTTTCCTCCGGTGACGTTCACGCGAAGTTCATAATTGCCGGGCTCACCGAATCCAGTGGAAGCGGTGGCGTCTTTGAAATTGTTGTGAGCCTTGCCGACGAAACGGTCCTGGGCACCCATGAAGAATACCCTGATACCATTGGTCTTGCTGGCGTCACCATGCTCGACAGTGCACTTTGCCACAAGCTGCTTGGCAGCTGCATCATAAGTGATGTTCACGTTCTTTACCCTCGCATAAGGAGTAACCTTGAAGTCATGGGTGTTGCTTCCCTTCTTTATCGAGAACTGCTCGGTAATAGGATAGTAACTGGACGTGAGAGTCTGGATACGGTAGTCACCAGCGAAGACAAGCTTATTGGAATAAGTACCGTCAGTACGCGCATACCAAGTCTGTGCGGAAGGAGAGAAGGTACCCTTCTCCGGTACGAAGTTCTCTTCGTAAATCGTGAAAGAGTAACTGTCTCCACTGCCTACACCGAGCATTACAGGCTCATTGGTGCCCGAGTCGATGAATTTGCCGGTGATGGTTGCATCATAGCCTTCCATGTTGTCGAACTCGAACCAGTCGCATGACACTGCCATCAGAAGGACAGGAATGAAATACAATATCTTTTTCATACTTGAATACATTTTAAGATTACTCCTGGCTCGGGTTCTTTTCGATCTGGTTCTTGTCCGCATTGCTGATGCCATTGTAATAAGCACGATAGTCACGGATGTACAAACCATTGGGGTTGAAGGCGACATCTCCGTTGTACACGTTCGCACGGACAAGGATATACTTGGCTTCACTGCCCCTGAGGTCAACCATAGGAACGAGAGAACGCTTACGCTCAGCATTGGAGGATCCGAACACATATGCACGACGGCGATGGAGAGTATAAGGAAGGTCGTTCTCGAAAGCGAGTTCGACACGGCGCTCATGAAGGACATTCTCAATAGTGAGTTCAATGTCATCCTTGAACGCGGCACGGTGACGGATGTCGTTCAGTAACTTCTTTGCGAGTGCCTTATCGCCCTGGCCGCTTTCAACGGCAGCCTCAGCATAGTTGAGGAGCACCTCCGCATAACGGATGTCAGGCCAAGGGTTGGTCGAATAAAGGAGAGCGGAAGAAGGATCAAGGAATTTGGCGATACCGAAACCGGTATTGTACCAGTTACCGGCATTGTCGTTGTCCATAAGATGGAATCCTGAGTAGTCACTCTCAAACTGACCACCGAAGGTGTAGTAAGTCTTACCACCGAGTTCAGCTTTGTCATCATTGTAGACGGTGTATGTTCCGTCGGGTTTGATGATACCGCCCTGGATGTTGATCTTGGTATTACGGAAGGTGCAACCAGGATACACTACGTGAGCCTGGAAACGGGCGTCCTTGTTAGCGAAAGCCTGTGAAGGGTCATTATACTTGATGAAATCAGTCTTAACGTCGAATCCTGTCTGTCCAGGAAGACCGAGGTTGGTGACGTATTGATCTTCAACACCGTCATTGCGGGTCTTCACAGTACCGTTGACACGGCCCCTGTTGCTGTCGTAATCGTCGAATGCGTCAACAAGGTTGAGGGTGACGGAATAACGTCCCCACTGCCAACCGCTACCGTTAGCGTGAACCTGGTGAGGAGAGTTACCATAGTCAAAACCATTGGTAGATGTAGCCTGACCGAGTTCATAGCTCCTTCCGAAGATGAACTCATCATTCTGACGTGCTACGAAAAGTTCCTGAAGACTCTTCTTGGCATCAGCCACACTTGCAGGAGCAGTGCCTCCATGAAGTGAATAGACACCGGAATTGATGACCTTCGCACATGCATCAATGCACTTCTTGTAATAATCATTGGCATAGGAAGACTCCATGTAAGTAAGCTTCTTGCTGACTGCGGTATATTTGCTGTCTATAGGAGCTTTGCCCCAATACTTGGAAACTGAAGCAGCATAGAGAGCAGCACGTCCTTCAAGAGCATAAGCGGCGTACTTGTTTGCACGGTAGCTGCTTGCACCGAAGGTCTCAGGAAGAAGGTCAGCTGCTTTCTCGAACTCAGCGATGACATAATCCCAAGTCTCTTTCTCAGTCTTTCTGGGGAAGAGAAGGCCGCTGACGTCTTCGCCTCCGTCGTATTTGTCATCAAGAGGTTCCTCAACGATGGGGACACCACCCAATGTACGGACCATACCGAAGTAGTAATATGCCCTGATGAAGTGAGCTTCTCCGAGCATGTTGTCGCGGACAGCTTCACTGATGGCTCCTTTTTCATACGCCGTCTGAATCTGATTGAAGAGCTTGTTGACAGCACGGACATTTGAATAACTCCAGAAACCGACGGTGCTGATGCTGTATGAAGCACCATGAGTGGAAGTCGCATCCAGAGTATTCTGGTCATTAGTAGAGAACGCTCCCATAGGGATATTCTGGTAAGCTACGGAAAGCAGTCTCATCAAACCCGCTTCGCTGGAAACCAAGTCATTCTCGGACATCTTTGAAAGGTCTCCTTCGAGACTGTCAAAGATCTTATCGCAAGAAACAAAGCTGAAAGCGAGGAACAGGGCAGCAATATATGTAAATACTTTTTTCATTTCACATTCAGATTAGAAGTTAATGTTCACACCGAGGCTGAATGTCTTCATGATCGGAGCACCACCGCCACCGCCGATCCATCCGAAGTTACGCTCAGGATCGTAAGGTTTGAGCAGCTTGTTACAGAAGGTCAGCAGGTTGGTACCGCTGGCATATATCCTCAAGCCCTTGAGGCCGATTTTGCTTATGACGTTGCGAGGAAGGTTGTATCCCAACTCGACACTCTTGAGACGAAGATATGTAGCATTGATCCAGTTGTAAGGCTGGTTGAAACGGTAAGTTCCGTTACCCCAAGTGGTGTAACCACCGGAAGTGGTGGTAAGTGCAGGCCAATAACCGCCAACCCACTGGGAATTGGGATCGAATGGATCAGCATATCCGTCGGCAAGGTGGAAACGGTCCGCATAGGTATCAAATACCTTGTAGAAGTAACCGAATCCGTAAGGTCCTGACAGGGAGACATACTTGTGGTCCATTGTAGCGCCGCTGAAGGTCGCATTGAAATCAAGGTTCTTCCAGTTGATGAAGATCATGAGACCGAACTGAAGAGGAGGGTTGGCACCGCCGCCCATGAAAGAGCTTGCAGTCTCTCCCCAAGAGTAATACTGGTCACGGTCGTTGATGACGCCGTTGCCGTCACGGTCCTCAATCTTGTACATACCGGGAAGAAGGTCACTTGCATTGCTGCCAGTATACACATTGTAGTCATTGATTTCAGCCCAGTTCTGGAACTGTCCGCCGGCCCATTCATAATATGTTCCGCTGAGTGCATTGCTCCAACGTCCTTCCATGAAGCTCTTGTAGAATGCCTCATGAGAGCCATAGATCGAAGTCTCGGTGGAAGCGATCTTGGTCTGACGCTGACGAGAGAATGTAGCGGTAGCGGTAACGCGGTAATTGACTTTACCGATATGATAACGATGGGTCAACTGAAGGTCGATACCGACGTTCTGCCTTGAGTTGAGGTTGTAAGAAGGAAGTGAGATTCCGTAGAAATCAGGTACGGAGTTGGCGTAGATACTGTTCGCTCCGATACCGGTGATGTTGCGCCAGAACCAGTCGACGGAACCGCCGATGATACCGTTCTTGATCTCAAAGTCGAAACCTATATCGGAAAGACGTACGTGCTGCCAAGAAAGGATTGTTTCAGCAGCTGAATTGTTGGCGTAACCGTTGATAGGAATACCAGGATCGAAAACATACTGTCCTGAAGATTGGTATCCGAGTTGCCATGCGTATGCATTTCCCTGTGTAAGGGATGACTGGCCGTCAGACCAACGGAGCTTGAAGTTGTTCAGCCAAGGGAGATTCTCCTTGACGAATTTCTCTTCAGAGACCCTCCAACCGAGGGAGTAAGCGGGGAAGAAGCCCCAACGGTGACCGGGAGCGTAAAGGTAGCTTCCGTCAAGACGTGCAGAAACCTCAGCAAGATACTTGCCCTGATAGTCGTATGTGAAACGGGCGAGATAACCTGCCTGAGCCGTTGAGCTACGTGAACCACTGGCTGTCTGGGTATCGTTGGTACCTGAACTTACGGTGGAATGTGTGTAGAATTCACCGAACTCCCTACCGCCGTTCAGATTGCTGTTCCAACCCAATCTGGTCTCGACAGCGGCCATTCCGGTAAAGTTGTGCTGGCCCCAACGATGGTTGTAGTTCGCCTGGAGCTTACCATAGAGCTGCTGGCTCTTGTTCCATGACTCGGAGTACTTGCTGGTACCCTTGTTCTCAAGGAACTCGTTGGTCTTGTAATCATAAATAGGGACAGCTATATCAAGCAGGTTGGTCTGACGCTGATTCACATTGAATGAAGCGAAAGCATCGAGAACAAGGCCCTTGAGGAACGGAGCGTCGTACTTGAGGTCGAGGCTGTTGTTGTAGCTGTTCATCTTTGTCTGGCTGTAACCCATGGCGTCGATGTCAAGGATTGCAGCAGGATTCCAGTGCTCTCCGTTCGCGGTTGAATAGTGACCGGCGATTTCATTGCCGTTGGCATCAAGAGCGAGAGGTCCTATATCAGGCTGAGAATAACCCACATAGTACCAGAAGTTCATCTCGGAGTTCGAGGTGGAGATACCGACACGGTGGTTGAAATCGAACGAAGACTGGTATACTGCGGTCAGATGATCCGTGATTTTGGTAGTGAGGTTGCCCTGGAAGTTGAAAGCCTTGTAACCCAGCTTGTCACCGTTGAGGATACCCTTATCCTCATTGAAACGGGTACTGAGGTAGTACTGGGTCTGGTTGTTACCTCCGCTGACGGAGACAGTGTGGTTCTGCTGGAAGGAGAACTTCTTCATGACAACTTTGTGCCAGTCAGTTCCCTTGTATCCAATCTCACCCCTTTCAGCCTTAGCGATCTCATCATCACTGTAATAACCGTCGGCTGCACGGGAGTTGGCGAGCATTTCGTTACGGAACCTCATGTATGTGGGAAGATCAACTTCGTCAGGAATAGCTGTAGGAATACCGAAAGAAAGAGTGTTGGAGTAACGGACACTAGGCTTGCTGACTGCACCCTTCTTCGTAGTTACGAGGATGACACCGTTTCCAGCGCCCATACCGTAAATTGAAGCGGATGCGTCCTTAAGCACTGAGATGCTCTCGATATCTTCCGGGTTCAACTGGGAAAGGATAGCGGAACTTGAATTGCCGTAACTGCCATAGTTGAAGCCACGTCCACGCCTCTGGGCGGTTCGGACGACGCCATCAACCACAACCATAGGTTCTCCGTTGAAACCACGGATGTTGAGGTCGGTGTCGAAGTCACCGGCACCTCCGGAAACCTGATGGATCAGGAGGCCAGGAACCTTACCCTGGAGGGATGCGGTCACATCGGACTGTTTTGTAGCAGTGAGTTCCTCTTCACGGATGTTCGTGATAGCGGAGGTAAGGGAAGCCTTCTTGGTCGTACCATAACCGACGACGACAGTCTCATCGAGGGTTGTGCTCTCCTCGTTGAGAGTAATCGTCAACTGGGAAGACGTAGCCTTGACCAGAAGGGTCTCATAACCGATTGCTGAGACCTCGAGGTCCGCTCCGGTAGGAACCGTGAGGGTGAAGTTACCGTCAATGTCAGTTGCGGCACCGTTCGTCGTACCGGACTGCAGAACAGCCGCTCCGATAACGGGTTGCTTTTCTTGATCGATAACCTTACCTTTCACCGTAATCGTGTTCTGCGCCAACAGCATCGGCATGCACAGCAGGAAGCCGCACAGCGCTGAAGCAAGACGCTTGAATGAAATAGCTTTCATCTTAATCATACGATTAATAATTGAGTTAATAAAATATGGGTTGATAGATAAGATGTCTACTGTATGTTCAACTGTGCCTTGACAGACTCTGCGTTCGGTGCGTTTATCACCTTGCATTCATCGTCCAGGTAGAGGGTAGCACCGACGACCGGATCGTACTTCGGCCATTCGGGAAGGCAAGCCACGTTAGGGTCGCCTGTACGCATGAAGGAGAGCAGGGATTCGGACATCTTGTCAGCAAGAGCCCGAGGGCGAGCTCCGCCTCCGGTATGTGTCAGCATGAGATCCGTATTACGGAACCAGAAACAAATGTCAAGACAGTGGAAGGCACCCTTCTTACCGTCAAAGAGAGGAGGGTTGAAGCCGAAGCATGCCAGATATACGGGAGCATCCTGGCCAGACTTGGCGTCGACAGCGGGGCGCATCCTCTCGCTGCCTGAAAGTTCACCAGAAGTAGCACAGAATATCATTGGAACATTGTTCGAAGGGCAGTTCTTGTCCGAATAGAACGTCCCCATCGGAACATTGAAGCCGTCTCCGACAGGACCGAAAGCGCCTCTCATCATTCCGTTGGAGTGGTCCTTAGAATAATCACGCGCACATGCGTCCGCGAAATCAAGGTATTCTCTCCAAGACATGTCCAGAAGCTTCTGCATACCTCCAGCTTTCTTGGCGATGTACTCGCCGAGGCCAGCGCTGAAATTGGTGTCAATCGCACCGGTTATATTGCCGCTCAGAGCAACAGCCTTTGAGAAAAGGCCTTGAGTCTGTGCCATAGCGACAAGTGTGCAAACCTTCGCTCCTCCGCCGGACTGTCCCATGATAGTGACATTGGAAGGATCTCCACCGAAATTGGAGATGTTATCCTTCACCCAACGGAGTGCAGCCACGATATCGAGGATACCGGCATTCCCTGAATCGGAATACTTCGGATCCACTTTTGAAAAATCGGTGAAACCTATGGGGCCAAGACGATGATTGAGGGAAACGAACACTATGTCTCCATAACGGCTGATGTTCTCGCCATTGTACCCGTCCTGCTCGATTCCGTTACCGGAAGTGAAGCCGCCACCATGGATCCATACCAGGACGGGACGCTTGTTCGCATCCAGACCAGGAGTCCATACATTGAGACGAAGGCAGTCTTCACTGACATCATCATAGTTCCAATGGTCAGCGAAGGTCTGGTCGGTATTGCGGTATTTGCCTTCTACACGTTGGGGTGCGGAATTACCGTAATAGACCGCCGGAAGAACACCGTCCCAAGGCTCCGGAGGCTGAGGGGCACGGAAGCGGTTCTCCCCGGATGCAGGAGCACCGTATGGAATGCCCAGGAAAGTGTAAACGTTCCTGAGTATATAACCACGGACTTTACCATATCCGGTCTGTGCCACCGCTATGTCTTCTCCGATGTAGAGCTGTTGAGCGTCTGGGTCAATGCTGCCCGCCTTAGAATTTGAATTGCCCGAACATGCTCCCGCAATTGCCGCCATCGCAGCAAGAAGGACAAGAGAATAAAAACGCTTTTTCATAACAGGGCTGTATTTGGGTTGGTCTCAGTAATACACTGTTTCACAAATGCAAAATTACCTTAAACCGTTTCAGTGGACACTCCAAAAATGACGGAAAACTCTCCCGCACGTACACACATTGTGCGAGATGTCCAAACCACTCTACCGGATGTCCGAAAATGAGGATTCTGACATCTGGAACGCCAGAAAGCCGGTATACGCTTCAAGTATCCCACGAAAAAGCACATGGCGAGCAGCATAAAAGGCACTAGAGGCATACTGTATACGAATGATTCTGAAAAGTTGAAAACATTTTTGTAAATGATAGTTTTGACTATCTTTGCAGAAAGGGAAACAACACCCGGAATGAAAAGGCCCGTATCCTTATTATCAATTATTCTGTCCATTGTCGCTTTCACCTGCAATGCTCAGGTGAAGGTATGGCGTGCTCCAGTGGAATCCGCCCTATCCAACAGTTCAGTCACCGCCATCGAGGAAACCACAGACGGATATATCTGGATCGGCACTCAGCAAGGCCTGAACAAATTCAACGGCACTACATACAACGTCTTTTACCAGGGCGACACCCTGGCCCTGTCAAATGACAGAATCTGGAGCCTTTGCCATGACACCGGTAACCGTCTTTGGGTAGGCACAAGTGCCGGAATCAACCTCATTGCGGATTCAAAGGTGGTCAGAAGACCTACTCCAAGATTCGATGCAATTTCAACTATCGCGAACTATTCTCCTGAGAAGTTGGTTTACGGCGGTTTTGAAGGCATTCTTACCTATGACAAGGCTACCGGTGAAACCCAGACAATCTTATCCGGTCTTCAGTACCCGAGCAGTATTCTGGTGACCCTCGACAAGAAAGTGGTTTGCGTGGGTAAGAACGGAATACCTGAAATCTGGGTGCTCGACGCGTCCTTCAATCTGTCAAAAAATTTCACCATTCCAGGAATCAACCGCATCAACGGCATCGCCCAGGCAAAAGACGGAACAATCGTAATTGCCTCTGATAAAGGAATCATAGCTTTCAATAACGACCTGGAGGGAATACCGGGATGGAACAAAAAACTTGAGGAAGCATGCGGAATCCGCAATCCCAATGTGATATTCATCAGCTATGACCCTTATGAGGACAATATCACGGCGGGGATTTCCGGAGGAAAGATCTATTCCATCAGCACATCGACAGGTGAAATCAGCCATTCCTGGTACAACGTGACTCTTGAGGATGCCAAAGAGGGAATGGCCATTCTTACCAGGGACAACCTCTGGTACTCAACAGATGTCGAGCCGCTTTCGCATGAAATAAGGGGAAATGACATATTCACAGTCACCTTAAAGGATCTTCCCCTGCACGACAAGGTGGTCTGGACATTCAGATATGAAGGCAACCGTGCCCTTGTTCTCACTTATTCACGAATCTTCCTTATTAATCTGAATACCGGTTCATACAGGGACATTACCCCAGCCCAAGAAAAGTCACTTGGGCAATGGATATACCGTTCATGCATGGACGCAGCAGGAGACCTCTGGGTAGTAACGAACAGCCATTCGGTCAAAAAATACCATCTCAACGGAAGCGATATCACTGGAGTAAAGGAATGGAAAGCGGAACAGTGCCCTGCAATCTGGGCCAACCCTGACGGATCCATTTGTTACATAGACGGCTCTTACCTGTACACGATATCCTCTGACGGAGAAAGATACGGAAGGCCGATGAGCAGATCAGGAAGCCATTGGAGGGCTATGCCTTCACCATCCAGTGACAAGGTATTCTTAAGCCTTGAAGAAAAAATCTACCAGTACAGCCAAGACCGCCTGTTCATAGAACTTCCATACACAGCTGATGCCACCAGTTGCATATCAGAAGACCCTCAAGGAAGAATCTGGATCGGAAGCCTTTATTCCGGCTTGACCTGTATCGACCCTTCAAGCGGGGAAACCAAAGAATATACTATCTCCAATGGAATGCCGGACAATAATATCCGTAGCATCATCTTTGACGACAGGGGGACTTGGGTAAGTACCAGAAACGCGATAGTTCTGATAAACGGAAACGACCAGATACTTCCCATCCAAATCAAATCATCCAATCCGATGAACTATGTCCTTACAGCAGCAATTACTGGTGACTCAGGGCAGATCGTATTCGGCGCAGACAATGCAATAGTCGTTCTGTACCCATCAACACGAGACATTCCCGAAGACATTCCCATCAATCTGGATGCGATTCTTGTAAACAACAGCGAATATCCTGATTTCGGCAAGGAACTGGTCTTGAACTATGACCAGAACCTTATCGTGTTCTATTTTTCCGCCAAGGATTATGTAGTCGGTGAGCAACTCAACTTCGCATACAAGTTGGATGGGCTTGATTCTCAGTGGATCGTATCGGAGAACAAGAGAGGATTCTTCTCAAACCTCAAAAGCGGCAAATACCGTTTCATTGTCAGAGTACAGACCCCGGACGGAGTCTGGCACGAGCCGAAGGAGCTCATCAGATTGAGAATCAAGCCGGCCCCATGGCTGACAATGACCGCAAAGTTGTTTTACGCATTATTCGGTGTCGCTTTGTTGTCTGTTCTCATTCTCTTGTATAACCGTAACCGCAGGAACAGAGAAAGGGCGGAACGTTCAGAAATGGAGAAGGCCGTGGGCGAACAGATGAACCGCGACAAGACAGACTTCTTCATGAACATTTCCCATGAATACAGGACACCTCTTTCATTGATCTACGGTCCAGCAAGGGAGCTGTCACGCAACAACAATCTCGACGAACACGACAAACACCTTGTCCGTCTTATAGAGAGGAACGCCGAAAAGATGATGACCCTTACCGAGCAGGTCGTCAACTTCGACCGTTTTTCGAGATCCTCTGATCACCTTGCAGTCCTCAGGACCGATCTTGGAAAGATGCTCAGAAAGATCTACGGAAACTTCGAGTATCTTGAGAAGCAAAAGAATCTGACCATCTCTTTCGCACAATCCAAAGAGGATTTCCCCCCTGTATGGTGCGACAGGGACAAGATCGAAAAGATATTCTTCAACATCCTGAGCAACGCCATCAAATACACACCCGAGGGCGGTACCATTGACATAGGGCTGACAGTGTTGGATTCCGTTAACGCCAATGCCTTATATGATATTCAGGAAAATGAGTACGAGGGCTCTTATGCAGAAGTCAGCGTAGCCGATTCAGGAGTGGGTATCGACCCTGATGAGATCGAACGGATTTTCAACCGGTTCGAAAGACTGGGGAAAAAGGTAGGAGACAAGATTCCGGAAGGACTCGGCATAGGACTGAACCACGTTCTCTACCTTGTCGGACTGCACCGAGGGGCAATCAATGTCAAGAGGAATGAGCCCAAGGGAGCGATATTCTCCTTCGTCATCCCGATGGAAAAGGAAGCCTACAGCGGAGAAGAAATCTGGCGTGAAGTACCTTACGAATCCACTGGCAGGATCTCCGAAACCGTGCCGGTGCAAGATTCCGACAAATCATGCACCATACTTATTGCCGAGGATGACCAGGAAATGCGCACATATCTTCATGACCTTTTCAAAGGTTCCTACAATGTGATGCTGGCAACCGACGGAGAAGAAGCGATGAGGTTCATCAAGATAAGCGCACCGGACATTATTGTAAGCGACGTAATGATGCCTTACAAGGACGGATTCCAACTCTGCAAGGAAATCAAGGAGAGCGAAGAATTCAGCCATCTTCCAGTAGTTCTTCTGACCGCCAAATCACAAGCCTCAGATTCAATCGAGGGACTCGGGTACGGTGCTGACTCTTATGTCCAGAAGCCTTTCGATCCCCAATACCTGCAGGCACTGGTCAAGAGCATCCTGGAAAACAGGTTAAGGATACAGCATCTGCTCAAGGACAAGACGAATGAGACCATCGAAGAAGTTCTTCCCGAACTTCAAATGGACCTGCATGATAAACAGTTCATCGAAAAGATGTACAAGTTCGTGGAAGACCATATATCCGAAGAAGATCTCAACGTGACATCCCTCGCTGATTTTATGGGCATGAGCCGTAGCGGACTCTTCTCGAAAGTCAAAACCCTGACCGGGCAATCCCCCCAGGAATTCCTCATAAATTACCGGCTCAACGCCGCAAAGAAGCTCATTCTGTCACGGGATTACAATGTGAGCGAGGTGGCATATATGGTCGGTTTCTCAACATTGAACGGTTTCTCAAGAGCATTCAAGAACAAATTCGGTGTTCCTCCGAGTTCATTGTAGCTGCCATGTTGAAGGTTAAAAGACTCGCATCCATATTGACGGTTGCCGTCCTTTGTTGCTTCTCCCTCCAAGCACAGAGTCTGGAGGATTTCCTCCAACAGCTTGACGCCGCAATCGCTGATGCCGACAGATATGTAGCTGAGAAGGAGGTGAGGATAAAGACCATAGAGAACTCACTTCAATCAAGAGGAATAAGCGCCGAACAGAGGTACTTCATTTACGGACAGCTCTATGAAGAGTATGTCACCTACAACTTTGCAAAGGCGAGTGAAGCTCTTGAGAACCAAGAAGCAGCAGCAAGAGAGCTGGGCGACAGGACGAAACTGAATGAAGTCCTGCTTTCAAGGGCGATGGTCAATGCCACGGGAGGAATGTACTTGGAAGCAAGCAACATCCTGCAGAACCAGATTGATACGACCATTCTCACAGAATCCCAACTGATCAACTATTGGAATGTACAACAGAGGTTCTGGTATGATTACAGGGATTACCTGCATGGAGAGGACGAAGGCGGAAGAATGGCTGCCAAGATCAACTGGTACAGGAACGCCATACTCTCATCTGCTCCGGAGAATTCCACCTTGTACCAAGGTATAGCCGTAAGGCAGGCCATGGAGAGCCAGAACTGGGGTCAGGCTGATTTCCTGTGCAAGAACCTTATAGCCAAACTCGATCCAGACAGCCATGACTACGCCAACTGGACCTATTACGAGGCCAGGATCTGCGAGCAGCTCGACCGGCGAGAGGAGATGAACACATGGTACATACGTTCTGCGATTGCTGACCTCAAGACCGCTACGAAAGACAACGCATCCCTGTGCAGCCTGTCCCAGGAATTGTTCAGCACCGGGCAGATGGAACGCGCCTTCAATTACATCAGGACTTCTCTCGATGATGCCCGATTCTTCGACGCATGGCTCCGTCAATGGCAGATAGCCGCCGTATTCCCTGACATCCAAAGGGGCTATGAGGAATTCCAAGCCAAACATGAAAGAAGGATGAGGCTCCTTCTGGGAATCATTTCCGTATTGGCGGTAATAACTCTCGTCGCATCGTTCTGGACCTTCCGCGCATACAAGAAGCAACGAAGGATGAACATCCAATTCAGGGAGATGAACCGCCAGATCCAGGAGTTCTCACAATCATTGCAATCCGTGAACGAAAAGCTTACGGCCGCGAACAGCGACCTCACGGAGGCCAATGCCGCAAAAGAAGAATATATCGGACTTTTCGTCAGCCTCAGTTCCGAGTACATCGACAAGATGAAGAAATATCAGGGTAATGTCCGTAAACGCATAATAAGCGGACAATATGACGAGATCCTTTCCGAAATCTCATCCCGTAAACTCATCGAAGATGAACTCAAGGAGTTCTACCAGCTCTTCGACAAGTCCTTCCTGAATCTTTACCCCGATTTCGTGGAGCAGTTCAACGCCCTTCTTAAGCCCGAATCCAGGATTGAACCCAAAAAGGGTGAACTGATGACTACTGAACTCAGGATATTCGCTCTCATACGCCTTGGAATAACCCAATCTTCCGAGATCGCATCCCTGCTCCGATACTCTGTCAACACCATTTATAACTATAGGGCTCAGGTCAAGAATTCCGCTCTTGACGACAGGGATAACTTCGAAGAAAAAGTCCGCCATCTGGGCAACTGAGACTTGCCTTTTAACTCAAAAAATCAGGATATAAAACGCTTAAAGTGGATAATCTAAATAAATATCTATCCACTCTAATCCACTTAAAATTTACTAAACAGAAATACATAATATATTATTTACCAATATATTATCGCTGTCTTAACCTCCATTTGTTTCCACTTAAAATATTTTAATTTTTCCACTTGACCCGATCACGTCCACTTTTTTAAAAGGGTTTAACCTTTTTATCTCATTGTAAATCAATCCACTATTACCCAAACATCCTACCACAAATCCCCATTTTTGATCCGCGCACGTATGGTGTTGCGGAAGTTCACGATTTTTCGTTTTAGCTTTGCCACCGTCATCAAGGACAACCACTCCAAATGGCAAACACAACAATCAATAAAATCCAATTTCATCAACTAATGAAACACCTTAGCTACAAAATCGCCATGGCCCTTTTCATGGCATTGGGGTTCGGATGTCTCAGCGCATCCGCACAGCAGGTAAGGGGTACTGTCACCGATGAGGCGGGAGAACCCGTCATCGGTGCAGGAATCATGGTTCAAGGAACGACCATCGGAACCACTACGGATTTCGACGGAACATATGTCCTTGACCGTGTCCCCGCCAACGCAGTTCTTGAGGTCTCATCCATCGGATACGAGACCCAGACAGCTTCGGTCTCCGGCCGCAGCGTCATCAATTTCATACTGAAAGAAGACACGATGCTTCTTGATGACGTGGTCGTCATCGGTTACGGTACCCAGAAAAAGAGTGTCGTTACGGCATCCATCGCGAAAGTCTCCGACGACCTTCTCGAGAAGACCTCTTCAATCAGGGTCGATGACGCACTCAAAGGCCTTGCCGCCGGTGTCACCGTTACCTCATCATCCGGACAGCCTGGAGCATCTTCCCAGGTCCGTATCCGCGGTATCGGAACCATCAACGACAGCAACCCTCTATATATAGTAGACGGTATGCCGATCGGTGGAGGCATCGATTACATCAACCCCAGCGATATCCTTTCTATAGAAGTCCTCAAGGATGCTGCTTCTGGAGCCGTTTACGGAGCCCGTGCAGCTAACGGTGTCATCCTTGTCACCACCAAGTCAGGCCAGAAGGGCTCAGCCCGTGTTCAGTATGATTTCACATACGGATGGCAGAACCCTTGGAAACTTTATGACATGATGAACGCCACTGAGTACGCTGTCATGATGAACAGGGGCGCCCTCTCAGACGGTAAGACTCTCCCCTACGCTGATCCGTATTCACTCGGTGAAGGAACTGACTGGCAGAAGGAGATATTCAACTTCAACGCTCCCGAGCAGACCCACCAGCTTTCAGTAAGCGGCGGAAATGATTTCGTGAACTACTACCTTTCAGTCGGTTACAACGAGCAGGAAGGTATCGTCGGAGGTAACTGGGACCGTTCCAACTACAAACGTCTCACTATCCGTTCCAACACCAACTACAACCTTCTTGACAAGTCTTCAGAAAGGACCTATCTCAACAAGATAACCGCAGGAATCAATCTCGCATATTCACGCACCAAGTCAACCGGTATCACCACCAACTCCGAGTTCGGCGGACCTCTCGGCTCAGCCCTCGGTATGGCTCCTACCCTGAGCCCTTGGTACAGCGCGGAAGAAAGCTCAATCGTTCTCACAGAGCATCCTGCAGCCAGGGTAGACCCTCGCAACGGACTCGCTTTCACTATTGTCGACGGTGTCATCTACAACGAGATGAACAACCCGCTCGCAGAACTTTCAATGCCCGGCAGCGTAGGCAACTCCGACAAGTTCGTCACCAACTTCTGGGCAGAGACACAGATATGGGACAACATCAAGTTCAAGTCTTCATTCGGTGGCGACCTCAGCTTCTGGGGAAGTGACCGCTGGACTCCCGCTTATTACTATTCTTCAAAGAGCGGAAGGGACTACAGCGACGCCGGTTCATCATTCAACCGTTCGTTCGTCTGGCTGCTTGAGAACACCCTCTCTTATGACAAGCAGATCGGTGACCACAGCTTCACCATCCTCCTTGGACAGTCTGCCCAGAGCAACATGGGCGGCGGCCTGTCCGGCACAAACAAATACCTCGTAGAAGAAGATCCCTACCGCGCAGGCATCTGGTTCACCACCGGTACCCAGAGCAACGGTGACATGTCCGTAAGCGGCAACATCTACAGCCCTCACAGGATCTCTTCCCTGTTCGCACGACTGAGCTACAACTACGCTGAGCGTTACATGTTCCAGGCTACCGTACGCCGTGACGGATCCTCAAACTTCGGTCCTTCACACCGCTTCGCCACATTCCCTTCATTCTCACTGGGTTGGAACATCACCAACGAGAACTTCGTCAAGGACGCAGGTCTTGACTGGCTTTCCACCGCCAAGCTCCGTGCTTCTTGGGGAAAGAACGGTAACGAGTCCATCGGACAATACGGTTTCACGACCACTATCGCTACAAACAACAACTATCCCTTCGGTGCCGGAACCGCGATTATCACAAGCGGTGCAAAGCCCAATGGTTTCGCTAATGCAGACCTCCGCTGGGAGGAATCTGAGCAGACAGACCTCGGTATCGACCTGGCTTTCTTCCGCAGCGCCCTCACATTCAGCGCCGACTGGTACCGCAAGCGCACCAACGGCATGCTTATGACAATGCCTCTCCCCTCCTATTCAGGAGACTCCGCTCCTACCGGCAACGTAGGTATCATGGACAACCGCGGATGGGAATTCGAACTCGGATGGAAGCACAACTTCAGGGATCTGTTCGTTCAGTTGGGTGCAAACGCGACTTATCTGAAGAACGAACTCATCAAGCTCGGTAACGATACTGGATTCTCGAACTACGACTCACACAAGATCGGAACCCTCACCCGTGGTGAGAACGGATATCCTTTCCCGTTCTTCTACGGTTGGAAGACTGACGGAGTTTTCCAGAACTGGAACGAGGTCAACAGCTATGTCAACAAGGACGGTGGCCTCATTCAGCCTAAGGCACAGCCCGGAGATACCCGCTTCGTGGATATGGACGGCAACGGTCTTATCAATGACGATGACCGTACAATGATCGGAAAGGGTATGCCTGACTGGACATACGGATTCAACATCTACGCTTCTTGGAAAGGATTCGACCTTTCTGCGATCTTCCAGGGAGTCGCCGGAGTACAGGCAATGAACGTTATACGCCGTACCGACCTCTACTACATCAATCTTCCCAAGTACATGCTCAACTGCTGGACCGGTGAAGGCACTTCAAACCGTCTCCCCCGCTACACCCAGTCCGTGGACGAGAACGAGAACTGGCGTTCGTCAGACCTTTGGGTCGAGGATGCGGCATACTTCCGCCTCAAGAACGCACAGTTGGGATACACCCTTCCCCAGAACCTCACCAAGAAGATCATGATCAACTCGCTCAGGCTGTTCGTGTCAGGTACCAACCTGTTCACCCTCACCAAGTACAGCGGATTTGATCCTGAGACCTCTTCAGGTGGTACTTCCCTCGGTATCGACCGTGGTGTCTATCCTCAGACTCGTGTTTACTCAGTCGGTGTCAACGTAACCTTCTAATTCGACAATGCATATGAAAACAAAGATATTGACCATTGCGGCAGCAGTGCTGATGCTTTCCGCTTGCGGCGAGAAGTGGCTCGATGTCCCCTCCAAGAGTTCCGTTCTCGAGGCCGACTACTACAAATCGGATGAGCGTCTGTTCACCGGAGTAGTGGCTGCTTACGACCCTCTCCAGTGGTTCGACTACTTCTACCAGTACAACTCCCTCAACATGGTATCCGACATCATGGCGGACGACGTGTTCTGCGGCGGATCCTCCGAGGGTGACCAGCCGGTCCTTGTGAAGACCCATTACTATTCCCTCACCCCCAATGACGTGCCTAACCAGATCTGGACAATCGCATATTCCGGAATCAATCGTGCCAACATCGTCCTTGCCAAAGCTCCCGACATCGACATGGACAATGCCGTGAAGAACAGGTATGTGGCAGAATGCATGATTCTCAAGGCATATTATTGGAACGTGCTCTGGCACTTCTGGGGCAACGTGCCGTTCTATGATGAGAACCTCACGGCTGATCAGAACTATTCCGCTGAGCAGATGAAGGCAGATGATGTCTACACCAATGTCATCAAGCTCGTCGAGGACGCTATCGCAATGAAGGCCCTCCCCATGAAGGCGGACAAAGGTCAGGAAGGACGAATCACCCAGGCTATGGCCTACATGCTCTACACCGAGATGGTGATGTACCAGAACGACAACAGCAGATATCAGACCGCCCTCGGTTACATGAAGGAAATCATTTCAAGCGGCAAATACTCCCTAGTATCCGATTACGGAAAGATCTTCCTTGAGGAAGGTGAATGGAATTCCGAATCCATCTTCGAAATCAACTTCGAGAGTGAAGGCGGTGTCCATGACTGGGGTTGGGCAAACGGTACCGGTGGAGCCGTATATCCCGTGCTTATCGGTGTCCCCGGTGGAACTGACATCTATCAGGACGGTTGGGGATTCGAGCCGGTAAGGGTTGAAGCTTTCGACATGTTTGAAGAAGGTGATACCCGCCGTGATGCGACAATCTTCGACTTCCGTGACAAAATCAACTGGAGTACAGCACGTTGGCAGGCTACCGGTCTGTTCCTCAACAAGTATATCGCACGTAAGGGCGGCAACCACGGTTATGCTGCAGACCCTAACTGCAACTACGGAAACAACCAGAGGGTATACCGTTATTCCGAGACTCTTCTCAACGCAGCTGAACTCGCAGTCCGCCTCGGACAGAGCGGACAGGAATACCTCGATCAGGTACGCTCACGCGCAGGTGTGGAAACCATAGATTGCAATCTTGATAACATCCTTCAGGAAAGGCGTCTCGAGTTCGTCGGAGAAGGAAAACGTTATTGGGACCTTGTCCGTACAGGCAATGCAGCCAAAGTTCTTACTGCAGCGAACCACGAGTGGAGGTCCAACAACTGGACAGAGTCCAAGAAATACTGGCCTATCCCCCAGAGCGAGATCGACCGCAGTATGACCCCTCTTACACAGAATCCATATTGATCTGACCCCTTCAAACAGATTGAACAATGAAACATATATTTAGAACAATCGTCTCTCTTGGCGCAGCCGCCTTGCTTTTCGCTTGCTCTCCTGAGCAGATTGAGAAGCTTGATGAGACCAAACTGCCCCAGGCTTCAGAGCTTGACGTGAACGTGACGGTTGACCAGTCAACCAACTACGTCACTTTCACCATGAACAACTCCGGGGTCATGCCTATATGGATCTTCGACGCCACCGATCCCATCGATGACGCTTCTGGAGCCAAGGTCACCGGAAAGAAATACGCTTATTCCACCAATGACCTCAAACTCCGTTTCCGCGATGCAGGAACTCATTCAGTCGAGGTCAAGGCCATGAACCGCAACGGTGTCTCACAAGGATCCAAGACCATTGAATTCACTCTCAATGAGACTTACCGCGACCCGTTCGATCCTTCTCCTTACATCAAGGCCATTACCAACGGTTCTTCCCAGAGCTGGGTATGGAACTTCACCGAGGACAACCACTTCGGTTGCGGTCCTGTCGGTGACCCTCTCGGATGGTGGCAGTGCAAGGCCAACGAAAAGGAAGGCTTCCTGTATGACGATATCATGACGTTCGACTCAGAAGGCAATTACACCTTCAATCCCGGAGACGGCTTCGCATACGCAAACACCGGTTCCGAGTACATGAGCGAATACAATGACGGCGCCGATTATCTTTTCCCCGCTGAGGAGAAGACCACCAAGTACTCATTCGAGAACGAGTGGAACAGCGCCGGAATCGAGGAAATCTACCTCGTTCTCGGAAGCGGCAGCATCATGTCCTACGTGCCTCACAAGAGCGCGGTCGAGAATCCCCG